>RCNB010000043.1_pt1 | contig 88104 bp, 74 predicted proteins | sample 2041321 | NCBI WGS metagenome assembly RCNB01 (sample SAMN09708232, study PRJNA481090) | Marine sediment metagenome, whole genome shotgun sequencing project. | reverse complement strand
CACAAAATACAGTAGTACTGTCGGTTATCCTGAACTATTCATAAAAAAAGTATCGGCATTTTTTATGAATAATCCAAGTTCAGAAATGCTGGGAGAAAAAATCAGATGCGCAGAGCTACTCTTCTTGATGTGATTTGAGTAGCTTCTCTGCTAAGTCATGATCTTTCTCGGAAACATGGATTTTGATCTCTCCTAAGCCGTCCATGGTAAATGGGTGAACAGATTGGACCACAAGTCCTTTGAGCAGGCAAGGAATGCCATGACTTTGGAGGAAGCTTTTTATGACCTCTGCTTCGGCAGATCCCCATGCTTTGTATACTTCCTTGAATTCTGATTCTAGCTCTTTTGGATGTTTATTGTTTTTTTTGTACGTCATGTGCTTGAACTCTTCTGCCTCTTCAGATTTTTTCCTTTTTGTTTTTTCTTGTGAAATAATCTGCCAGGATTTTTTCATGGTCAAAAGCCATTGGAAAATTTAGCTCGTTCTTACTGAACACGTTAATATCCTGAGCGTCATCTTGGGCAACCGGATTTCCTTTTGCCTGAGCGATAAAAACAGTCGAGATAGTGTGTTCGCGAGGATCCCGTTTTGGATCCGAGTACGTGTGCATCTGGCATTGGAGTTGAATGTCCAAGGAGGTTTCTTCTTTGGCTTCCCGAACAGCCGCCTGCTCCAGAGATTCTCCGTAGTCGACAAATCCCCCAGGCAACGCCCATCCATACGGTGGATTTTTCCGTTTGATGAGGACGATTCCTTGCCTGCCGTCTTCGGTGGTTATCTCGATGATGATATCCACGGTGGGCGCAGGATTTTTGTATTTTTTCAAAACTAAACGAGTTTGAATTTTTTTTCTAGCTTCTCCAGTTTTTCGACAATGCCTCCGTATTCCAGCTCACTGTAGGGAAGCATTGCGGCGCCAGAAAATCCCTGCCGGCGGATAGCGGTTGCCTTTTCAGAGATTTGCATGCGCACATGATCCCAAAAGGGATGATCGAAAACGTCTGCAGGTTCGGTAAGTTTTCCGTCTTTGATACAAAAAGCGGCTCCGGTTACAACCGGGGGACCATCGAAATAGGAAATCGAGCAGTTCAGCTTGCAGGGCATCAGCGGGCCGATGTGGCTGCCTCTCATGAAACCTGCGACAAAATGACCGATCTCAAAAGGAGCCAGCACCTCTCCTGTCGCGGGAAATTCACCCTGGACCCTGACCAAAGCGATAGGATCGTCCTTGCCTGTGTATTTTCCTGCAATGTTGTGGAGTCGGGTTGTCGATATGGATAAGGCTTGGCTTCCTGATGCTCGCGAATAAATGCTCTCGATAACATATCTCTCATTGTCCCTGAGCAGTGCGGCGATGTCATAGATCTCTTCGGGAGAATTAAGATCGACAATTTTATCCTGTTCGGTGTATCCGACATCTATGATCCGAAATGTGAATCCGTCCGACATCTTTGGGCTGAGGATGAGACCAGCACAGTACATAGGATCGGCAAAACCAAGGTAGAAGGGAAGATTATAGGCGCCTGGATCGGTCTTATCCGCGGCGAAAAAGACGAATGGTTCGTTCGGCCTTTCTTCGAATTCCAACTCTGCCACTGCTGGCCCCATTCCCTTGATGTTTCCACTGAAGGCATCCTTCAACAGGTCTTGTCCTGCTCCGTATAGCCCCTGTTTTTTAGCCACTTCCGTCCCTGCAAGGAAAACATCCCATGCCAGCTTGTGAATCTTTTCGTCCGAAACTCCTCTTTCATGAGTGCACAAAATGGCAATATCGTCACCTGTATGGCTGATGTAAGAATCGATGATTAAATCCTTGCCGAGCTCTTGGACTTTGTTTTTAACCTCATCCAATAATGCCTGGCTAGGAATGATATGACCGCCGATACTTCCGATATCTGCCTTTAATGCGCTTATAGTGATTTTCATTAAAACCTCCCTATTATTAATGCGTCACACATTCTAAATGTTTTATCCGTTTGATGTCAACAGTAGGAAAAAAGAATGAAAAAAGGGGACGGTTCTATTTAATTCAGCCTGTAGAACCGTCCCCGTTTTAAGATGATTGTCCCAATTATAGGACAGAATATCAGAGGAAATCCCGCATTTTTCCCTAGATTTTGTTGGCACAAAGATTGCAATTGTGTATAATCGAGAATAAGGAAAGGAGAAACATTATGAAAAAGTTAGTAATTATCCTTTCTCTGGCACTGATTCTAGCCCTATTTCTTTCAAGCTGCGCTACGATTGAGACACGTTATTCGGGAAAACGCATCCCGATCGATCCCGCCGAATACGAATACGAAAACCGTGATTATGGTCAACGCGACTATTATCCAAATGATTATTATTACGATCCTTACTACTCATCCTATTTTGGTCCATCCATAGGGTTGGGATTCAGTTTTTGGAATCCTTTCTGGTATTATGGTCTTCTTGGATCCTACTACTGGGGATACTCTCCCTATTACTGGGGATATTCTCCCTATTATGGGGGGAGAGGGTACTATCCTGCATATAGGCGCAGCGGGTACTCTCCCTACCGTTCTACGTACAGGTCCTATATACGAAAAAGCCAGTTGAGCAAGGGGCGATCCTACCGGAGTCCCACTGTCAGGACGAAAAGTTCCGTGAAGAGGTCTGGTTCTACGTCAGGAATCAAATCCCGGTCCTTGACTCCGACAAGAACCACTACGACCCGAACCAAAACCACTTCCACGAGAACAAGAACCTCTTCCAGAACCGGCATTAAGAAAAAGAAATAACCGGTTTCCGATTTCAGCTGGGGATGTTAGCAGCTGGATACGGGATATGATCTAACAAGGAGGGGGAAGATGAAAAAAGGAATAACGTTTTTAGTCCTTAGTCTGTTGGTTTTTGCCGGAGCAAACGGTGATACCAACTACAAATACATCAATGCTTGGGATACAGACACCTATTTCGGACATGTGATATACCCTGAAGCCAAACATGATGGGAAAGATGCGGTCGTTCTGAGGGAAGGCCTTCGAACTCCAGAAGTGGCCGATTTGAACCTCCCACTTGCTCCGGGAGATACGATCAGAACGAGCGAGCGAAGGTGTGAGATTCAGTTCGATACCGGCACAATCATCCGGCTTGACCGGAATACTGAGCTCAAAATCGAGACCATCCTGGCCCAGAGCCTCAGTTCAAAAAATCAGCTTACAAATCTGCTCTTACTCAGAGGACAGGTCTATGTTCTGTACAAGAGATACGTCAGGAAAGAAATATTTCAGATAATAACAGCTAACACAGCAGTGAAGTTGAATCACAATTCCGTGGCTTTGATTAAAGCTATGACTGATGGGAGCACGGATATCCTTATGAACGAAGGCAAGGGGTATGCTCTCTATGGGTTAAACGAAAACGCCATGAAGAGAGTAGTCATAAAAAAATCCAAAAGAATCATGGTAACTCCAAACCATAAGGTGGTCGCAGGTCAGTATGAAGAGATCGAAGATTTTGAGGAATGGAACGAGAGGATCAACAAGGAATTCCTAGATCTGCATAATGAGAAGGCTGTTTTGCCTTTGCCCATCCAAAGATTGCCCAAAGCTGTTTATTATTTTGCTCAAAAATACGGTTCCCTCCATGGGGAATGGTTATGGGATCGTTACTGTGGTTATGTTTGGCGGCCCTTTTTGAATGACCATTCCTACTCTTGGGGAGGGTGGATGCCTTATTATCAAGGACGTTGGACGAGTGTGCAGGGACAGCTTTTTTGGGTTCCTTCCGAGCCTTGGGGCTGGGTGCCTTATCATCTGGGCATTTGGACGTGGAACAAGAAAAAAGGCTGGTTATGGATTCCTGGCTCTGTGTTCGCGCCTGCATGGGTAGACTGGGCATTTTTCTATGGCCGCTTTGGTTGGCGGCCCTGGTCGATCACAGATTGGTATGGTTATGAGTTATACGGAGATGGTTATTTTTCCTATTATGCGCAAATGATTCATTCTTACAATGATCAAGGTATTCTATTTGTCCCTCCTGGAAAGGGGACAAAACAGATCCGGCAGGTTCTCAACAAAGAACAATTGAAGAAAAAAGCGCCCCCCTTCCCGATACCCAAGGAGTTAAAAGAGACCTACAAGCGGGTCGTTGTTGCCTTGAAAAAAGGTGAGGATGGGATCCTTGTCCCGTTGAGAGAGACGCCGAATCACATGTTGATTGTGAGTCAGGAAGATTTGAATGCGCCGAGGATTCATGAAAAGGTCGTCAAGCTCAGCAGTCTTTCCAAGGATAAGAATGTGGATTTTCTGTTCCAGAAACCACAGCAAGATCCACGCCTTCAAGCCAAGCGGACCTACAACCGGAACGAAAAAATCGCCACTCTCCGTGAAAAGATCAATGATTTGATCAGTAACTTGGAAGGCCTAAAGGAGATAGAAATCCAAGAGTTCCAATTATCCAAAGTGATTGTCGATACCAAAGCACTTGGTAAACAGGATATGAACAGGAAAAAAAGGGCCATGCAAACTTCCGATGTTAGTATGGAAACCTCTATGCAAAAAAAGGTGAGCCCTTCCGGTGTCGTGCCCCATGAGAATGTATCCAGGCAACCGGAGAGCATGAATTTTAGGGTGCTTAGGTCCAATCGCTTTACTTCGCGATTCCGGGATTGGAATCCCGATGTCAAGGTTGCGCGCAGAGCAGGAATATCTATCCGGTATTCCAGCCGTTCCAACGAAGTAAGATGTCCTGAGCTAAACATATCTTCAAAGCATGTGTCTGGCTCTAGGGGGTATACAGGGCCTCGTGTCCAGCTCACATCGCGAGGATCTGTAAAGAGTTCTGGTGGCGGAGGTGTTGTCTACTCGGGAAGCTCTTCTTCTGGGTCATCTTCACAAGGCAGTTCTTCAAGCTCAACAGCTTCCAATTCGGGATCCAAAAGTAGTGTCTCTAGTAGCAAAGGCAAAGTTGTAAAAAAGTAGACATTTTCCTTTCTAAGATCCACTAAGCCTGCTTTCGGGATGGTTTCGCTCCCGTGAAGATTTTTAACGCCATTCCCTCATCGTCTTTCTCGGCCCTCCGGAACTGCGCAACTTAAATCTCGCAATAACCTGAAATTTGGGCCATTACTCAACATCATACTTAAGCTATTCCAGTGCTCACACATCCTCAGGTCCGACTTTGTCGGATTCCCTCGAAAGACAATGCATAATGGCTAAATCTTCAAGGTCGCATCAGCCATCCCTGTATGCACTTATCTGATGTAAGATTTTTGTTTGATGTAGAAAGTGGAAATGTCTTTGAAATGGAGTAGCTTCAGAAAGATGAGAAAATAATAAGCGGGGCATCGAAATACAGGCTGTAGTTTTGGGCTAATAGCTTGAAATCACTGAGGAATTCCGGTCGGAGCGGCTTGACAGGTTTGAATCTGTGAGCCAAAGGATTGATGTATTTGCCAGCATATTTGATCCTATAATCTAGGTGAGGTCCGCTCACTTCGCCTGAAACTCCCACCTCGCCTATCTTATCTTCCCCTTTGACCTTGTCCCCTTTTTTTACGTAACATCTCCTGAGATGAAGATACATGGTCTCGTAGTTATTCTTGTGTCGGATCCGGATCATCCGCCCCGATGCACCGTTCCAGCCGGCAAAAAGGACTGTCCCATCTGCTGTAGCATGAACAGGAGTTCCAACTCTAGCTGCATAATCCACTCCATAGTGCGGTCGGTAAACTTTCCTCACAGGATGGAGACGGCTGTGAGAGAAACGCGACGTGATACGTGGCGTGTATTTAAATGGAGATTTTAAAAATTCTCTCCGGAGAGACTCTCCTTCGCTGTTAAAATAGTCTGTTTTTCCCGTATCAGGATAGGTGAAAAGGAATGCTTGGTAGGTGGTTCCACGATTCGTTAATGTAGCTGCGTGTACTGAACCATATCCCACGAATTCACCCTTCAGATACTTTTTTTCAAAAAGGATCTTGAATGAATCATCCTTCCTCAGGTCGATGTAAAAATCCACATCCCATGCAAAAATTTCCGAAAGTTCGTAAGCGAGAGCCTCCTTTTCTCCTTCTCTGGATATGGCATTGGGCAGATTGTTCTCGATGGTTCCCCATATCATGTGAATTTCGGTTTCGTACGGAAGTTTTTTTTCTGTCGCCTCGTACATCCCCCCAATCTTATGGATATGAAGGTAGTTGTCGCTGTTGATATCATACTCGATGGCTGTGATCGTTTCCTGTTGGTTCGTGTACAATCTTATTTCCCGGCCTTCTTTAATCTTTGCTAAATCATAAACAGATTTAACCTCAGTCCTCAGCTTATGAATTTCGGCCGGAGAAAAACCGTGCCTGGATAAAATATCAGAGAGAGTTTGTCCTTTTTTTATGGTTTCTTTGGTCTCATTCAAGGGAGGCAGTGATTCCTCTGCATCAGTCATTGGAGGTTCCTCTATTATCCTTTCCTCCGCCTGTGCTTTGTCTTTTGGGAGGAAGCACAAAGTCAAAAATATTGCAAAGGCGATAATGATGAATACGAGCAGAGGAAGGTGTCCTATCTCCCGTTTTCCGTTTTTTTGTATTCTAATCTTTACTTTCATTTTCCCGGAATGTTTTTCTATCTCCCGATAAAAACAATAATTCATTTGAGGTATTTAGTCAATATCATTGTAACAAACCTCAACCTCACTTGAATCTCTTAACATTTTGGTAAAAGACAGGGTATATTAATGTGGATGAAAGATGAAGACAAGCTCGTGGAAGAAGTACTTCAAGGCAAACATTCTTCTTTTGAGCTTTTGCTGCAGCCGTATCGGCAAGGATTCTTAAACATGGCTTATCGGATCACAGGAGACAGAGAGGAAGCACAAGAGGTCTGCCAAGACGCACTTCTCAAGATATTCAAATACCTGAAGTCCTTCAAAAAAGGCCGCTCTTTTAAAACGTGGTCCTATAAGGTTTTAATGAATACATCCTATGATTATTTGAGGGGAAAGAAAAAGTTCAAGCGGGTGATCGAGAGCCAAAGAAATGCACCTGTTTATGAGGTCTCACAAGTCGAACAAAGAGTATGGAAAAGCCAAATGAAAGAAAAGATTCAGAGTCTGCTGGATATTTTATCACCTAAGGAAAAGGCTGTTTTTTTGCTCCGAGACAGCGAGGGCCTTTCGGTTAGAGATGCTTCCCTTGTCCTAGGTTGCTCCCAGATAAGCGTTCGAACCCATCTTTCGCGCGCGCGGCAAAAAATAAAAGCCCACTTTGAAAAAAATCATTTGCAAAAAATAGGGGAGGTAAAATCATGAAATGTCAAAAGATAAAACGGTTGCTCCCTCTTTTGGCCGGGTCTGAACTTCCCGAAACACAAATCTCATCGGTCAGGGCTCATCTGGAAGGATGTTTGCAGTGCCAGAGGGAGTACGAGAAATACACATTTCTTGTCGACAAAACCCGAAAGTGGCTTGCAGAGGACTTGGTCGAATGGGAGGAGCAAGAGTGGCGAGAGACGGTTCAAGCTGTCGTGAATCAGGGTTCGAGGAAGAGAACATCATTGGTTCCTTGGCCTTTCCCGAGAGCATGGGCCTATATGCTCATGGCCGCAGTGATGCTCGTGCTCACCATACTTATCGTCAGGCCTTCCTTTGTTAAGCAGATCGGCTTAACGCCAAGATATGTGAATGTGGTGGGGGCGGAAAAGCAAGAGGTTATTTCCATGACCATGGTTTCGAAGGAGACAGGACTGAAAATTGTCTGGTTCTTTAACAAAAATTTCAATTTGGAGGAAAATGAATGAGAAAAGCAGCGATATTTTTTGTGGTTTTATTCCTGCTGGGAGGCGTGGTCCCTGTGCTTAATGCACAGCAGAACACTGTGCCATCCAACCTCAGGAAAGAAATTGTCAAGGTTAATTACATCGAAGCGCGTTCGGCCTACAGTATTCTAATGCCTTACATGAGCCGTAATGGCAAGCTTCAATTGGTGCGTGAGAGCAACATGTTGATCATCGAGGATATTCCGGAAATAACCGAAAAAATCCTTTCGATATTGAAAGAGATAGATGTCAAACCGCTCGATTTGCAGTTTACAGTGGACTTGATTTTGGGATCCATGTCTAGAGACCCGAATGCAGATCCTTTGTATGAAACATCCTCAAGAGACTTAAAGTCGGATCCGCTGATAAAGGAATTGAGTAAGCTGTTGATGTACGAATCATTCAGAAGGCTGGATTCTACCCTGATCAATGTCCAGGACAACAGCCGTTCCACGCAGATGTTAGGGGGAGAGGGAATGAGTTTCAGGCTTGACCTGCAACCCCGGTACATCAAAGAGGAAAAGGGCGATTCCATCCGTGTGGAACTGAGTCTTTCAAGCAGGCAATACAAGAAAGATGGAAGTCCCCTCTCGCTGACCTTGATTGATACAACGCTCTCTCTCCAAAGTGGGGATCGGAGTGTGGTCGGGGTCTCCAAGCTCAACGGCGGAGATAAAGCTTTGATCCTCATACTCTCCGGCGTCGTCAAAAAGTAGTTTTCTAGTAAAAAAAAGGGGACGGTTCTATTTTTTCATTTGAAAAAATAGAACCGTCCCCTTTTTTTATTTTTTACTTTTTTTATCGATTGGACCAGGTGTATCCGCTGAGGAATGCGAGCCGGGCAATATCAGCCATGATATCAGGATTGATCCTGTATATGGTGTCCCCGGTGAGATGATAATGGAGATGCGGTCCGTTCGAAGAAAAGGACACACAGGAAGCCCCTTTTTGGAAAAAAGGTGCGTAGTCAGAAGAACGCACACCTACGCTCCGCACAACAGAAACTCTCTTGAGGATGTTGAGAGATGTGTCCGCATCTTGGAGAGCCTGTTTCAACTCATCGGGTTTTCCTGCGACAGCACAGCGTGCTCCATCTCCCTCGCCGACCATATCGAAGTTGAACATGCCATCCACCAAGTCAAACTGGCTGGGGAGATGGTCGGCAAAATAAGTTGAGCCCTGCAGCCCCATTTCCTCGCCGCCGAACAGCACAAAAACCACAGATCTTTTTGGTTTTTTGTTGAGCTTTGAAAAAGCTTCCGCTATTTCCATGACGACGGCACTTCCGCTTGCATTATCGTTTGCCCCAGGGAAAACCATGCCCATATGTTCGCCACAATGGTCGAAATGGCCGCCGATAACCAAACATTCTTTTTTGAGGCGAGGGTCGGAACCTTCGACGTATCCCACGACATTGTAGCCAGGGGAATCAGGAAAATGTGTAGAGCGGACAAGAAATTTCATTCGGGATTTTAGCGGAAAGGACATCGGTTTTTTGTTTGCAAGCAATTCTTTTTTTAAATCCTGGGATTTCAGCCCCTTTTCTTTCAGAATCTTGTCTGCTACACCTTCACTGATGATGGCCGGGGTAAATCCCTGGATCCAGTCCCCGTTGGGATTAGCGAGAGGGGAAGGATAAATATAAAACAGGCCCAAGGCCCCTTTTTCCTTTGCCATATTCATACGGAACCGGTGATGGTCATGTTTCTGGAATCCGGATTCTGTCCTATCCGGTGTTCCCCGGAAGCACAAGACGAATTTTCCCTGAACATCCAAACCGGCATAGTCATCATAACCCAACTCAGGTGCGTTAATGCCCCAACCCGCAAATACCATCTCAGTGCTGTGATCACCGCTGTCGCTGAAGAGCAGCGGAAGAAAATCCTTTTCAGGGGTGAGTTTGATTTCTTTGTCTTCCTGAAGGGGAATAAAAACCATCTCTGCCTCATCGATAATGGTATGGGGTGAGGGATAGGTTTGAAGATAGCCTTTCTTTTGGTTTAAAGGCATGAGCCCCCACTGTTCGAACTTGGCTGCTGCCCATTTTGCTGCTGCTGTGTATCCATCATGTCCGGTCAGTCGGCCGGCATATTTTGGCAGGGTCATTGTTTTGCAGTAATCATAGACATCGTGAGGATTTATGGAATCCAATCCTTGTGATACATTCGGATCGGCTTTTTCCGAATAGGCACTCGTTGCCATAAATGAAATGACGAGAAGACATAAAATGGCTTTAAATCGATTCATCCATACCTCCAATTTTTTGTTTGTCCATATCTTTCAGATACGTTTTTATGGTCGTGACAGCCAGTGCTGACAATCCCAGGACTCCGCACATGTTGGTAAATGCCATTCCCCCATTGAACAGATCTCCGATGGCCCAGGCTTCTTCCACTCCTAAAGTTGCCCCGGTGAAGATGACACAACAGAATATCCAGCGGAAGGGTTTTTTGATCCACGTGCCGAACAGATAGCTGAACGAGATTTCCCCGTAATAAGGAACTGCGATAAGGCTTGAATAACCGAAAAGGAGAGCGCTTGCAGCAACGATATATCCGCCGAATCCTGGCATGGCGGCGTTGAAGGCGGCAGCCGTCATTTCGGTGCTTGTTCCTTGTGTCCAAACGCCGGTTATCAAGACAGTCAATGCCGTCAGGGTGCAGATGATTAGAGTGTCCACGAACACGTCCAAAGACGCGAGCAATCCTTGCCGGACAGGTTCGCTGGTTTTTGCCGATGCGTGGAATACTGCCGCTGTTCCGGTTCCAGCTTCATTGGAGTAAGCTCCCCTGGAGAGACCGTAGCGAATGGCTCGAGCCACGGTCATGCCGGCCACTCCTCCTGTAATAGCCGAGGGGTTGAAGGCCCCGACAAAAATCAAGGAAAAAGCTTGGGGAATGTTGGAGGCGAAGATGGAGATCGTGACTAAAGCCCCCAGGATGTACAGGACAACCATGATCGGGCTGAGAATTTCTGCCATCCTGGCGATGGATTTGATGCCGCCTATGATGACCATCCAGGTCAAGATGGCCAATCCCAGACCGGAAATCCATGGGGCGAGTCCCAATTCTGTCTTAAGGACTAAAGCTATGGAATTGGATTGAACGGATGAGGTGGAAAAAAGAGGCTTGCATCCCATGAAGAAGGCAAAAATTCCGGCTAACCAGGGCAGTTTCAATCCGTATTTGATGTAATACATCGGTCCCCCGGCTATCATTCCGTCAGGCATGATCTTTTTGAACTTCTGGCCTAGGACGGTCTCTACTAGTTTGGTAGCCATACCCACGACTGCTCCCAGCCACATCCAGAAAACCGATCCAGGTCCACCCATGGCGATGGCCGTGCACACGCCGGCGATGTTTCCATTTCCGATCACAGAGGCCAGAGAAGTCATCAGGGCTTGGAAAGGAGAAATGTCTCCCTTTCGTTCAGTCTGGCTTTCGCCGAAATCTTTGGAGCCCAACAGCAGACGGAGAGAGAGTCGAAAGCGCCGGACCTGAACGAATCGGAGCCGGATGGTCAGGAAAATCCCCACCCCGAGGAGCAAAACGAGTGTTTGAGGCCCCCAAACGATCGAGGCCAAGAAGCGAATGACTCGCTCAAAAATATCCATTTATTTTTTGCTTTTCCTTTTTCGTAGGATTTCTTTTTTAACATTCTTATGGAGGGCAAAAAAATAGTAACCTAACAAACAGACGATGATCAACGCAAATCTGAGGGGATTGCCCTGGATAAGAGAGTAGAAGGAATAACCGAGAAGACCGATGAGCAATATGAGATGGAAAAATGCAAAAATATAATCAAACATTATTTCCTAGGTTATTCATAAAAACTGACTATGCCACCAAATATCTTCAAAAATAAAAATTATAGATCAATCAATGATACGCATCGCCATTTTTTATCCTTCGGACGAGTCGATCTTACCGCATCGACTTCGTTGCAGCCCAATCGAAGTAGTCATCTACTACTCATGAGCTGCTGCCTTGCCGCTACGGCAATCTCAACTCGTGAATAACCTAGGAGATAAACAAGTTATCGTGATTCTTTCTTTGTTATTCTAGCAGCGTAATAGAGAGGATTTGGATGGTTTCGCGGGGGACATCCCCCATGCCATTCTTGGTCATTGTCGGGGAATTGGCGATGGAATCCACCACATCCATGCCTTCGATGACTTTGCCGAACACACAGTATCCCCATCCATCAGCTGCCTGCCCGTAGTCCAAGAAGGAATTGTTCGCGTGGTTGATGAAGAACTGGCTGGAAGCCGTGTGCGGTTCTGGCATCCGCGCCATGGCGAGCGTTCCTCTTTTGTTTTTCAGCCCGTTTTTGGCTTCGTTCTGGATGGTTGCTTTGGCAGGTTTCTCTTGGAAATCAACATTCAATCCGCCGCCTTGGATCATAAAACCCTTGATCACTCTGTGAAAAATGGTGCTGTCATAGAATTTTTCTTCCACATAAGAAAGAAAATTTTCCACGGAGAGAGGAGCTTTGTCCGGATACAACTCGATTGTGACGTCACCTTTTGTAGTCTTCATCAAAACCTTTGGATTGTTTGCTGCTGCATTCGTAAAAGTGGCCAAAAGGAATAATAATCCCACTAGGGATATTCCCAGGATAAGGTTCTTAACCATGAAGTCCTCCTTTGGTTTGTATCGGATGCGAAAAATCAAGATATCAAAATCTCCCTCCTAAATCAACAAATTCAGTTCTAGATTCACCCCTAAAGGGTATGGCATTGGCATTCAGATTGTGTTAAAAAGAAAATGGCATGTTGGAAAAATCTCGAAAAGGGAGGACCTCATGAAAATCAGAAACGCCTTTAAGATTATACCTGCATTTCTTTTTGTTTATTTGGTCTTGATCCCCAACCTTTCGGCCGACGGCCATTTTGAGCTCAGTTTTCATTATGGGACATGGAACCTCAATCTTTTGGGAGACACGGTAGAGGATGGCCTATCCGAAGCTCTCGAAAGTGCGTTTGAGGATGTGATTTTGGAAGAAATTCAAGAGGATTACCCGGAACTTCAGGATCCTGTTTATAATCAGACCGTGGAATTCGATTCCGGTGGCAATAACTACGGCTTTGAGATCCGTTGGTATCCCGGGGGGCATGATGGTTCCTTCAGTTTGGGGGTATCCGTCGAAAAAACCAAAATGGAAGTGGATCTAACCGATGTAGCGATGGACCTGATATTCGAGGATGATTCCACCTTCCAGGGTCAGGCCATTGGAGATGTCGTACTCAATCCACTCACGTTTCTTCTGAGTGTACGTTGGGATATTTTTCCAAAATCTCCCGTTCATCCATATATTACATTGGGTGTTGGTGCTGCTGCTTTTTCTTCTTTCAAGGATGATATCGTCACGTATAGCTGGTCAGGTGAGTTGGATGTAGCTGGAGGACCGATTGAGACATATGAAGAGTCTGGAACCAAAACCATCGAGGAGATCAAAGCGGAACTGGAAGAAGAAGAGGACTTTCCTCTCTCTTTTTTACCTTTTATCCAGTTAAATCTGGGATTGAAGGGGAAAATCACTGAAAATATTCACTTGATGGTTGATGCAGGAATCTGGAACGGATTCATAATCCGCGGCGGCATCGCCATCCGACTATAATCCTAATTTCGTACCGGGATATCCTATTCCTTAATTCTGAGAACAGATGTCTTCACCCCAAATATTTTGTTTGAAATCTCCCAATTAAGGAATCAAGTATCCCGGCACCTAATTACCAGGTACCTAATTGTTAAAAATCAAGGTGATCCAGAAGGTTTGTCTATGGGTTTCCTTGTTTTCTTTGGAACTGATCCCGATACCGATCCTCCTCAGGCCGGGATCTGTTATTACCGAATCCAGATTGGATGGCCAAACACTTGGGTCTTCTGTCACGTAGGATATTACCTGCCGTCTCATTGATCTTTCTGGTAAAATAAAAGAGTTCGCCTGTTGAACCTTGAGCTTTCTGGATATGTTTGATGCGTATCTAGATTGTCCCCCATCCAGCTTTACAGTGCCAAGTCCCATTTTTTTTCTTTTTGAGTTCATGGCTTCCAGTACAATCTTTAAAAAATCTTCCTCTTTCATACCTTCATATTGACTCATCGGGAAGAGAAAGATCGTTATAAGATAGGTTCCGCCGGGATAATTTTTAAGCCGTCCGAACCAAGCTCCGACCGCGCCGATCTCGTATATCTCACTGGCAATTTCCTGGGAGACGTTTTCGGGTATGGTCAATCCGGGAGTGGTGATGAAATGAATATGGGTTTCGCCAAAAAAACCGGCGATGTTTTGTAGCGGCTTTCCGGTTGCTCGATTCCATGAATGCTTCCGCGCGAAATTATTGGCTATGTTATGAAAAGACAAGGAGGGAAGGGCACTTTTATTTCGGATTTTATTAATTTTGTCTTTTATGGTTATTTCAGCCCCATCCGTTCCAACCAAGTTCAGCGACTGGGAAAAATCTTGAGTGACAAAATATTCTTGATCCTTGGAATAGACGACGCCGATTCCGACCGTGTCATATTTTGGATTGAGGACATTGTCCCTGTGATCAGGGCTTTCCATGAATCCTTGATGAATGAATGCCGCATCAAATGTATCGCTGACAGCTACATTTTCACCGATTTCGATGAAAAACAATCCTGCCTCCACCAATCGGTCCAGGTAGGATTTCCCGGAAGATGAGAGATGGGTCAGTTTTTGTTGGGAGACCATGTCTTTGCTGTGTTCTATTGCCACAGCTCTTAGACCTGGTGAAAATCTCAAAGGATTCAGGTTGCGTGCCGTTCTTTCCTTATTGACCCATTCCAGGAGTTTCTCTTCTATGGCAGAAATATCCGGACGCTGAGGCAAGGCGGCAAAACAGGCTGTCCAGACCCAAAGGATCATCATTGGAGCCATCAGGAGTTTTTTCACCGGATTTTAAATTTTCCTTTACTTTTCCATCAATTATCTTAACATAGGAGTAAAAAAAACGAGAGGAGAGCCGCATGAAAAACAAAAGAATTTTATGGATTTTCTTTGTCTGTGTATTTCTTTTTGTCTCGTTGTTTTTGACTGGACAGCGAGAAGAAGAAGAACTTACGGATGAGCAGAAAATCCTGCAGGCTATGCATTCCATCACGAGCCATGATCTTTTTTATTATGTCCAGGAGCTGGCGTCGGATAAATACGAAGGTCGTCTTACGGGAACGGAGGAGTACAATGCTAGTGCTGAGTGGTTGGCTTCTTATTTCGAGAAATGGGGAGTCACACCGGTCGGGGACGACGACACCTATTTTCAGGCCTTCCCTAATCCCTACACGCTGGTCTTCGAGGATTGCGAAGTTTCCCTCCACGTTCCCTACAAGGACAGCACCATCAAAAAATATTACCACTATTTCGATGAATTCATTCCCGGTGGCACATCAGGATCGGGAGAAGTGACGGCCGAGGTGATTTATGTGGGGTATGGGGCCACTGCCCCAGAATTGGACTATGATGATTACGAAGGTGTGGACGTAAAGGGAAAGATCGTCTTGATGGAGCGTGAGGTACCAGTGTCTTCGCGCGACGATGAAGAACTCTTCAAAAAGTGGCGGCCGTATTCCTTTCACCAGTACAAACTGGAGAATGCTGTAAAACATGGGGCCAAGGGAATGATCTATAATTATGGACCGATCGGCAATCCCAACAATTCCTACGATGCGGGATTTATCTATTCCCATGTGGGAGATGTCGTGACCAACGATGTTTTTGCTGGAACGGGATACGATCATGAAAAGGTTGTCGAAAAGATACGCGAGACTCTGAAACCTCACTCTTTTGCCACGGACAAAGTTGTGACCGTCAGAAACACGACAGAGCATCATCCAGACGGCATCGGCCTCAATGTTGTCGGATTGATTGTGGGATCGGACCCTGAACTCAAGAACGAAATAATCATTGTCGGAGGTCATCTGGACCATCTAGGGAAGGCCTACACACTCATGCCTGGAGCCAATGACAATGCTTCGGCAGTGGCAGTCATGATGGGGATGGCCGAGGCTTTTCACAACTGCCCAATCAAACCTCGCCGTTCCATTTTGTTCCTCGGTTTCGGCGCTGAGGAGCAGGCCGTTGCCGGTTCCGAATATTACTGCGAGAATCCGATTTTTCCGCTGGAAAAAACCCTCGCCTTACTCAACATGGACGGCGTGGGAAGTGGGGATAAGATCAGTGCCCTGGCTGCCGAAAATTATCCGGAATTCTGGAAATTCATCGATAACGCCAACCAGAAATATATCCATCGCATCATCAATACAAGTTATTTTTCCAACATCGCCCGCCCGCGGTTGGATGCGGCGCGCTTCATGTGGAAGGGCGTTCCCTCCATCTCGTTCGGTGTTTACCCTTCTCGCTCTGAATACCACAACCCCCTCGACAACATCGATGCCATTACGCCGGAAATTCTCGAGGATATGACCCAACTCCTTTTCCTGGCTGTATTGGATATGGCCAACCAGGAATCCCTGGATTTCAGAAACTAGGGAGACGCCGATATGAGATTCCAGGTTCCCACCAAGGTTTATTTTGGACCGGGAAAGATAACACAACTCAAAGATATCGTGGAAGCCGAACTGCAGGCCACAAGACTGTTTCTCGTCACGGATAAAGGAATCCGTGAATCAGGGATTGCCGAAAAAGTGATTTCCCGTTTTCCGGATATGCCTATATTCGACGAGATCGAGCAGAATCCCAAGCACCCAACCATCGATCGTGCCGGGGAAATGGCACGGGAACTCAAGCCCGACCTGATCATCGGACTGGGCGGTGGAAGCGCCCTCGATGCAGCCAAAGCCATCGCTTTGCTCGCCACCAATCCAGGCAGCATCGAAGACTTCGAGGGCCGCGCCAAATACAAGATCCCGCCTCTCCCAGTTCTGGCCATCCCCACGACCTGCGGAACGGCCAGTGAAGTCACATGGGTGGCTGTGATTACCCACACAGAAAGGAAATTCAAGATGAGCATAAAAGGCCCGCTTATGTTCCCGGCCGTGGCCCTTGTGGACCCTGATTTGCTCGCAACACTTCCCCCTTCTCTTGTGGCATCCACAGGTATGGATGCTCTTACCCATGCCATCGAGGCCTACACCGTGAAACCGGCTTCCTACATCACGGATATATTTGCCCAGGCTTCTCTCAAATATGTTTTCCAGTCCATTGAAGAGGCCTATGACGACATCAAAGGAAACACAAAAGCGCGCGAAAGGATCATGCTGGGGAGCATGCTTGCCGGATTTTCTTTCGGAAACAGCGATGTGGGTGCTGTGCACTGCATCGCAGAATCTGTTGGTTCCCTCCTGGATACGCCCCACGGTGTGGCCAATGCGATTTTTCTTCCGTATGTGATGGAGTTCAATCTTCCTGTTTCGCCAAGACGTTTTGCCGAGATTTCGAGGTTGGCCGGAATCCATGAGGTAGACGACTATGAAGCCGCCCAGATGCTGATCCAGAAGATTAAAAACTTGTCCCGGAAATTGCAGATCCCCAATGCAAAAGAGATAGGATTGGAAGAAGCCCATTTCCCGGAAATCGCCCAAAAGTCCTTTGCCAACAATTCTAATCCCTCCAATCCCCGCGAAGCGAAAGTTAAAGACTATATGCAAATCCTCTCCCGCTCCCTCCGGGACATTTAACGAACCTGGTCAAGCCACCCCACCCCAAGCCGGCCTGGATTATTCACGGGCCAAGGTTGCGGCATCGACAAGGCGGTGACTCATGAAGTTGTATTTGTATACTACGAATGGGTTACAACGCAGTTGATGTTGTAAGATTGGCTCGCCCGTAGGGTAAAAACGGTTGATAAAAGTATTAATGAATTTGAAATTATTTTTTTTAAAAACTGGATGAAAGTATCAGCCGTTTTTATGAATAATTCAGATTAATGTTCGATGAGGATTTGGAGGATTTCTAACTCATCCGCATCAAACCAGATCTTGTGACAGTGCAGGCACTTGTCCACCGGAATCACATACTGGTAATTGTACGGCCGGGGCCTCATCTTCGACCCACAATTCGGGCAAGCGATCTTAGGTGATTTGTCGGCATGGATTTTTTTGCGGAGTACAGGATCGAACAAAAAGTTTTTTTCAAAATCCTTAGCCTTTGCTTTCAAGTGATCGGAGAAATCCACTTCTTTTCGTGCGATTATCCGTTCCATGACAGCAGCGTCGATCATTTTTCCTGTACACTCCGGGCAGATTTTCAACGGAATCCCTTCATAATAATTCTCGCGAAGCGGAACATTACACCGTGGACAGTTGTTCTCTTTAGGGTGCTTGATTTTTTTCCTTTTGCCCCATTTTTGAAGGGCATTTTTTATCTGGGGAAATTCTGAGGCCGGCGCCTCGATTTGCTCCTGCATGTTCCTGATCCATCGAGACGGGAGGAAAAGGTCCAGGAGGAGAAGATCTGGGAGAGCGTGGGGACCCTCCCAGTCCCCTTCCGGATTTTGAATCATCCATATTTTTCCTTCTTGGGCGTCGATATCCTTTGGTTCAGGCTTGCCCTCCTTTTTGGCCTGAACCTCTTCTTTGGAGGAGAGAACGATCCGGGCTTTTTCCCGGTTCTTGTGGATATTCCAGACCTCTTGGATGATTTTAGCGGGCCGAGTCGGTACCATATCTGCAAGCGACCGGATTCTTCTCATCAAAGGAGGATGGGTGTTGAACAACCGGGAGAAGAATCCGTCCGTAATTCCTGTGGAACGTGGAGGAACGATCAGCAACGGGCTGTAGGCGACGCTAAAATCTCCCACAAAGGAATTTTTCAGGTGGGCCTTGTAGATGGCACGGGCGAGGGGCGTGGGATTCCGGCTGAATTCCACTGCTGCCGCATCGGCCAGGATTTCCCTTTGCCGGCTGATGAGTGTGCTCAGAAGGTGCATGATGAGAGTGGAGATGGTAAGGGCCACCCAAACAAAGGGTGCTCCGCTTACACTGGATTGCCCGGAATAGGCAGTGGCTTCAGGGTGTGTCTCCGGCTTTGAGGCATCCCGCAATCTTTCGAAAAAATTAACCAGCGAGCACACCAGCGTGATGTAGTAGGTATCGCCCCGTACGACATGGGCCAGTTCGTGTGCGATCACGGCCTGGAGTTCATCCCTGGTGAATTCGGCGACAAGGCCTTCGGTCACCAAAACACTCGGCGTTCCGTCCGGTTCGATCAAGGCCATCGAGTTGATGGCGAATGTGGGAAGAATATAGGGATGAACCTCGGGCAATCCTGCCGCTATCCGAATCTCTTCCAATGTGTTTGCGAATTGTGTGTGATAACGGTCGGATCGATCGGGCGATTTTGCTTGCAAACGTTTGCGGATAAATTTGGCGCCGTGGTTTTTGGCATCGAAGTAGTGGAACGTGACGATGATCAAAGCGATGACAACGCTGGCAAAAGCGAGGGCTAATATCGTATCTGTGGAAGAGAGCGGTTTTTCTCTTAAGAATAGACCGATGATAGCCGCAAAAGAAAAAACGACCAAGCTCACGACAAACAGGTAAAACAGGATCATCATCGCAAACACAAAAAGGCTTTTCTGCCACTGCTGTTTTTGTGTTTCGTAAAAATCCTTAGGGAATGTTCTTTTTTCCACAGCTGTCCTTTTTATTCCTTTTTGTCTGCTATTTCTCCTGATTTGTGACTATGTTATACAAATCTCCTCTCATCTGCAAATCCAGATGTCCGAGAAATTTGCCTCTGTTTCATTTTTGCTATAAGCTTCCTTTCATGTCTATATATTTTCTATTCGGCCAAAATTATTTCATTCCATCCAAAAAAAAGGAGAACCAGCGATGTTGCACAAATCATCTTTGAAATTTTCCGCTGTCATTTTTCTTTTCATAATCATTTTTCTGTTCGCTTATCCATCCCAAGCAGCTCAAAAGAAAATTCTGACCTTCGGAGATATCATGAAGTTCAAGGAAATCCGGAATCCTGTGATTTCCGAGAATGGATTGTGGTTAGCATACGGCACCCAACCCGACAGGGGAGATGGGGAGGTCGTGGTACACGGCCTTAAAAACGGTGCAAAGTTCGTTGTCGCAAGAGGCTACAAGCCCCAGATTACGAAAGATACGAAATGGGTTGCTATGATCGTACGACCCAAAGCCGTGGAGATGGAGAAGGCTCCAAAGGATAGGCCCAAGCAGGGAATGGCCCTCCTGGAGGCTGCGACCGGCGATGTCGTGCATGTTGAAAATGTGCAAAGTTTTGCTTTTGCTGATGATTCCCAATGGATAGCCTATCTCCACCATAAAGAGGAGGAAAAGCCCCAAAAAAAAGAGGTTGAAGCTTCAAAGAAAACCGGAAGCTTTTTAATCATACGTCAGTTAGAAAACGGAAAAGAGAAAAAAATTCCGAATGTCCTGGCCTATTCCTTTGATAATTCCTCCAAATATCTCGCTTTCACTGTATCAGGCCCGAATGGAAGTGAGGATGGTCTTCATTATCTGGACCTAACTCAGGAGTCATTGCCACAAAAGCCGATTATCCAATGTGAAGGTGCAAAATTTTCTGGCTTTTCCTGGACAGAAAAGGGTAGCCTTCTGGCTTTTCTTGCAAGTGTCGTTGAAAGTGAAGTTGGGCATTTTTCCCTCTGGATTTGGGACGGAAATTCAAAAGAGAAAACGCGGGCTGTCGGAGCGGATGTGGCGCCCGAGGGGTGGATGATTCCCGAAAAGAATCAAATCTCCTGGAGCAGAGACAACAAGCGCCTCTTTTTCGGTTTCAAGCCTCTGGAGATCCATCAAGCCACGCAAAAACCTGATCAAAAGGAAGAAAAAATAGACCTCGATGAATCAGGCTTTTTCGATACAAAAAAGATCCTCGAAAAAAGAGAACTGGATGTCTGGCACTGGAATGATCCGCTGATAAAGACCAACGATAAAATCCAGTGGTCACGAACCAAAGACCGGACCTTCACAGCCGTTTACCATGTCGATTCCAAACGTTTTGTCCAACTTGCCGATAGGGATATGCTCCGGGTGGATCTGAATGATAATCCTGATTTTGCTTTAGGTCGTTCCAATATCCCCTATCAAAAGGAAATCACATGGTACGGCCGTCTGGAGGATCTTTATCTTGTGAATTTAAAGGATGGCAAACGGCAGAATGTCGCTGCAAAACTCGAAGATCGTTCTTCTCTTTCGTCTGAAGGCCGGTATGTCGTCTATTTTGATGATAAACATTGGTATCTTTATGATGGAAAAACCGGGAATACAAAAAACCTTACCGAAAAAATATATGTGCCTTTTTATGATGAGGACCATGACTATCCAGAAATGGCGCCAAGCTACAGGATAGCGGGATGGGGAAAAAATGATGTATTTGTCTTGATCTACGACAAATACGACATCTGGCAGTTTATGACAGTGACCGGGGAGGCCAAAAACATCACGGGCGGCAAAGGGCGACAAGCCGAGATGACTTTCCGGGTGCTGAGGTTAGACCGAGAAAAACAATACTTTGAAAATGGCGAAAAACTTTGGCTATCCTCCTACCACAACAAAAAAAAGAACCATGGTTTTTATTCCTGTGAGATCGGGAAAGGAGCGGTAACAAAGCTCCTCGAGGAAAATAAGAAGTTTCAATTCCAGACCAAAGCCAAAAAAGCAGACGTCCTGATGTACACACGGGAAAGCTTCGAAGAATTCCCTGATCTGTGGGTAGCCGATTTGATATTTTCTGAGCCGAAAAAGATTTCCGATGTCAATCCCCAGATAAGTGAATTTGCCTGGGGAACTCCTGAACTCGTGGAATGGAACAGCATAGACGGCATTCCTTTGCAGGGGGTCCTGATTAAACCCGCAAATTACGAAAAAAGCAAGCGATACCCCGTCATCGTGTATTTTTATCACTTTTTCTCCCAGCGGATGTTTGAATTCAACCAGATGAGGGTGAACCATAGGCCGAATTTTCCGTTTTACACCAGCAACGGCTATGCGGTATTCCTGCCGGATGTGTGGTTCGACGTCGGCCATCCAGGGTATTCGGCCACAAAATGCCTTGTTCCTGGGGTGCAGAAACTGATCGACATGGGAGTGGCTGATCCAAAAGGAATCGGTCTCCATGGCCATTCATGGAGTGGATACCAAGCTGCTTTTGTGATCACGCAGACCAATATTTTTTCGGCGGCTGTGGCAGGCGCCCCGGTCTCTAATATGACCAGCGCCTACAGTGGCATTCGGTGGGAATCAGGCCTTGCCCGCCAGATGCAGTATGAACAGGAGCAGAGCCGGATCGGCGGGAGCCTGTGGGAATATCCCGAACGTTATATCGAAAACTCGCCGGTGTTTTTTGCCGACCGGATCCAGACGCCTTTGCTCATCCAGTTCGGGGATGAGGACGGGGCAGTGCCCTGGTACCAGGGCATCGAGCTTTATCTGGCTATGCGCCGCCTCCAAAAGGACTGCATTTTCCTCCAGTACCGAGGCGAACCTCATCACCTGAAAAAGTATCCGAACAAATTGGATTATTCGATAAAAATGAAAGAGTACTTCGACCATTATCTCAAGGGTATGCCGGCTCCCGACTGGATCAAAAAAGGCGTGCCTTATCTAGGGAAGTAGGAAACATCCAAAAACCATGATAAATAAACAGTCCTCCAAGCTGATACGTCAGCCCGCCTATTTTCCGCCTTGTTTCAGCGAGGAAAATCGGCTTATTCCTCGGCTCGCTCTCCTCTTCGAGGAACCATGCCCGCTCGCCTCCGGATGGCTTCCTCATCAGCTTATCGGCCTGCTTTAAAATCATCATGGTTTTAGGGGCACTGCTAGGCAATAGGGTTTTCCTGACAACTTGGTCCTGAGTTTGTATAATACGATAGCGTAATCCCATAAAGGAGGGAGGAATGACAATAAGGAAACTTTGGAATTTTGCACTGGTCTTTTTTCTTGTCGCTCCTATCGTTTTGGCGCAGGTCACCAGCCCCGAACAGTATTTGGGTTTTAAAGTGGGAACAGAAAAAAAACTGGCAGATATGTTCCAGATTATCGAATATTTCCAGATGCTTGACAAACAGAGCGGTAGGATAGCGGTTCAGGAAGTCGGAAAAACGACTGAAGGAAATCCGTTTATCGTGGCCATTATCACTTCCAAAAAAAACCAAAAGAACCTCGCGAAATATCGAAAATACCAGCAACTTCTGGCCGACCCGCGAAAGATCTCGGATGATGAAGCCAAAAAAATCATCGCTGAAGGCAAAGCTGTCGTGATGGTCAACTGTTCCATCCATGCCTCAGAGATCGGTGCTAGCCAGATGTCGATGGAGCTGGCTTATGATCTGGCCACGAAAAACGATCCCTTGACCGAAGAAATATTGGATAACGTCATCCTCCTTCTAACGCCGATGCACAATCCTGATGGAATCCAGATGGTGGTGGACTGGTACAAAAAAAATGTCGGCACCGAGTATGAGGGAGGCCGGATGCCCTGGCTCTACCAAAAATATGTGGGACATGACAACAATCGCGACTGGTACATGTTCACTCAGGTGGAAACGAAGCTCACTCTGATGGTCCACAACGCTTGGCATCCACAGATCATCGTGGATATGCACCAGATGGGAAGCCGTGGCGCTAGGCTTTTTGTACCTCCCTTTGTCGACCCGTACGAGCCGAATATCGATCCCATCCTCCGCCAGGAAGTGGCCATGATGGGAACATTCATGGCCTCAGAATTAACGGCACAAGGGAAAGGGGGAGTGATCCACAGTTCTCGATATGATGCCTGGACGCCGGCAAGAGCTTATCATCACTATCACGGCGGAATCCGGATCCTGACAGAGGCAGCCAGCGCTAAGGTAGCAACCCCGATCACGGTAAAATATGAGGATCTCTCTGCGGATGTGAAGGAACCGTCTGTCAAAATGCCGTTGCCTTGGATGGGAGGCCAATGGTCGCTTCGGGATATCGTGGATTATGATTATGCTGCGGCCAAGGCTGTTTTGACCAATGCTGCGAGGCTCCGTGAGAACTGGCTCCAAAATTTTTATACTGTCCACAAAAAGGCGGTCACCCGAAGTGAGTCTCCGTATGCCTTTATCATTCCATTCAATCAGAGGGATTTGTCCACGGCTGTAAAAATGCTGAATGTGCTGAAGCTGGGAGCTGTGGAGATACACAAGGCTTCCGAATCTCTCGTTGTTAATGGGTACGAATATCCGGCTGGAAGTTTTATTGTTTACATGGCCCAGCCATACGGTGGATTCGCCAAAACACTTTTAGAGAAGCAGGTCTATCCTGAGATTAGAGAAACGCCAGGAGGACCTCTGAAGACTCCGTATGATGTGGTGGGCCATACATTGCCCCTCCTGATGGGAGTGGACGTGGTCCAGGCCGACAAACCCTTCCAGGTCGATGCGGTGCTTCTCGATGAGATAATTAAGCCCAAGGGAAAGTTCGAGACTGTCGAAAGTGCCTATGGTTATGCTTGGGGGCATGCCACCAATGACGACATCATTGCCTTAAACAGGTTGATAGAAAAGGAATACACGGTCTTTTGGACGGCTGAGAAGTTTGAAGCCAACGGAAAAACCTATCCCGAGGGGACGATGATCGTCAAAAACCGGGATGGCCTGTTGCATGACATGGAATCGATCACTCAAAAGCTTTGGGTCCATTTTGACGGGTTGTGGGCTGAGCCGAAGGTGAAGATCTATGCTCTGAAAGAACCGCGCGTCGGCCTATACAAGAGCTGGACCGCATCCATGGATGAGGGATGGACGCGATGGGTTCTCGAACAGTATGAGATTCCTTTCAAGAGTGTTTTTGACAAAGAGATCCGAAAAGGTGATTTAAACGAAATCTTCGATGTGATCGTTATCCCCGATCTCAGAGAGAGTGCTATTATCAGAGGAGTGCCGGAGACGGCAGTTCCTGCGGAATATGCTGGCGGGATCGGTGAAGTGGGGCTTAAAAATCTGAACGAATTTGTGAAAAAAGGTGGCACTGTGATCACACTGAATGGAGGGGCAGATTTTGCGATAAAAAATCTCCACTTGGCGGTTGAGAACAGCGTGGATGGATTGGACAGGAAAGACTTTTTCATTCCGGGTTCTATCCTCAAAGCTTTGAATGACACGTCTCACCCGATTGCTTACGGTTATGAAAGGTTGTCGGCTTTATTTTTCCGCAGGAGCCCGGCTTTTTCGGTAAATGAAGGCCACAGTGTTGTCAAATATCCAACTCACTCCCTACTCAGCGGATGGTTGACCGGAGAGGATAAACTGGTTATCAAGAGTGCTATCGTAGATGTTCCTTGTGGCGAAGGGAAGGTCATCCTAATTGGTTTTCCGGTGGTCTATCGGGGCCAATCCCACGGAACTTTCCGCTACTTGTTCAACGCCATCTACTACGGCCCTGCAAAATTGGTAGAATAGGATTTTTGTTATTGACAGAGCAGTTGCGGTTGCCTGCAATAACAGATATAGTTTATTCAAGGGAGAAAACAAAATGAAAAATATCATTATTTTTGCCTTTTCCTTTTTTGTTATCTTTGCATTTGCCGGTCTTGGTCTCCGTGCCCAAGAAGTCACGTTTAAGTGGTTTGGTCAGGCTTGTTTTTTGATCGAGACATCTCAAAACACACGGATCATCACCGATCCTATGGCAATGGGCGATTACAAGATTCCCGAAGCTATCGAACCGGACATCGTGACAATATCCCACGAACACTCCGACCACAACCAGGTGAATGTTGTTTCCGGCAAGCCATCGGTTTTGAGAGGATTGAGCTCAGGGGGGAAGGATTTTGCTCAGATCGAAGAAAAAATAAAGGATGTGAAGATTTATACCGTTCCCTCTTATCATGATGCAAACCAAGGACAACAGAGAGGAAAAAATGCCATTTTTGTCTTTGAGTTCGATGGACTAAAGGTGGTTAACCTGGGAGATCTTGGGCATGAACTTACAGCCGAACAGGTCGAAAAAATCGGAGCCATCGATGTGGTGATGATCCCTGTCGGAGGGACCTACACGATATTCGGAAAAGAAGCCGACCATGTGATTTCCCAGCTAAATCCGAAGCTGATCGTGTTCCCGATGCACTTCAAGACCGATTCTGCCAGTTTTTTGCCCTACACCGGAGATGACTACACAAAAGACAAACAGAACGTGAAAAAGATTGACAGCAACACCTTCAAACTCGACTTGAACAATCCTCCTGACAAACTGACATATGTGGTATTGAATTATAAATAAAAATATCACTGAGAATTGTGGACGATTGAACATAATTTTCTCCTAAAAAAATTTTCATAAGTCAAAAAATATCAATATAAATCAATATATATATATACTTCAAAAGTTCTTTTTTTTAAACTTTATTTAGGCATTTTCGATATCCAAACTATCTGCTATAATAACAAATATTAAGAATATTAATTTTATCAACCAGAGAGAAAAACATGATTAAGAATAAGCTATTAAAGACCATCTGCTTGATTTTATTCCTGTCCATCGTTATCACCGGCGGGATATCCCAGAAAAATGAAAAAATCTCTCCGAGAATGCAGAGATCATTCGGTAAAAAAGGACATGGAGAAAAATTTATCGCTTGGATCTATTTCAAAGATAAAGGTCCGGGAAAACTCCAGAAAATGGAAGAAGCCAGGGTGGCCTTGAATTTAAAATCCTTAAACAGGCGCCTTCGCCATGGGTTTGAAGCCCTTGTGGATGAATACGATTTACCTGTTTACCCACTTTATGTGGATTTCATAAAACAATACGTCCGAAGGATTCGGCACACGTCTTGCTGGTTGAATGCCGTATCTGTCGAAGCCACGAGCCAATCCCTCGAAATGATTGCCCATTTTCGTTTCGTAAAAAAAGTGGATGAGGTTTTGGTCTACACCTTCCGTGATCCTGTGATCGAAAAAAAGACAGAACCAGCCCCACAAGCCACCCTCGCAGAAAGCATCGTTTTCGATTATGGTGCCTCCTTTACCCAGGTCGATCAGCTGAATGTCCCCGCGTTGCACAACATGGGATACGGCGGCCGAGGAGTCTTGATTTGCATGTTGGACTCAGGCTTTAATAACTTGGATCATGAAGCCCTGGATCACCTCGACATCGTTGCCACCTGGGATTTTGTCAACGGAGATCCCCATGTTTTTTATGAAGAAGGTCAGATGGGGAACGGGGATCATGGAACCAACACCCTGGGAACCATCGCCGGATATGAGCCAGGCGAACTCATTGGTCCAGCGTTCGGGGCCAGTTTTCTCCTGGGGAAGACGGAGAACGGCGATTTGGATTGGGAGCGCCACATCGAAGAGGACTATTGGATTGCTGGCTCAGAATGGGCCGACACACTGGGAGCGGACATCATCAGCAGTTCCCTGGGATACCGGGATCGGCATACTCATGGTGAAGAGGACTACTCCTGGCATGACATGGATGGGGAAACCACGGTTGTAGCTCGAGGCGCAAACATCGCAGCAAGTCGTGGCATCCTGATCGTCAATAGCGCGGGAAATGAAGGGAGCTCCCGCTCCGGCCAAAACACTTTGGGTTCCCCTGCTGACAGTGATTATGTGTTGGCGGCCGGAGCCGTGAATTCCCAGGGTAGTAGAGTAAGATTCAGTTCCGAAGGGCCCACCGCTGATGGCCGTATCAAACCAGATGTGATGGCCATGGGGGAGATGGTCTATTCCGCCGCCCCAAACGAGAGCGACGAATACGAGCTTGTGGATGGGACATCGTTTTCCTGCCCGTTGGTGGCCGGCGTGGCTGCTTTGATCCTTGAGATCAATCCTTCCTGGACCAATCAGGATATCATGACAGCGATGAAATCGACAGCCAGCCTATATGAATCTCCTAATAACAGCAATGGATGGGGAATTGTCGATGCCCAGAAAGCCGCTTTTTATCCTCTGAAAAACATCCATGCACCACATCTTTTTACCGTTACAAGAGTGGGAAACAACTATGGATTTTTTATACAGTATATGGACCGGCTGACTTGGGCGCCTAATCCCCGGAATGGAGATCAGGTTGTCTCCTATCGTGTATATGCGAAACAATTGGATAGCCAGGATCAATCCTTTACACTTGTAGCCGAAGTGGATGCTCAAATCTTCAGTTACCTTAGGCGAGGTCTTCTGGAAGAGGAAAATTTTCTTTACAAGATCATATCTTTCAACGCTTCCGGGGAAGAAAGCGATCCCAACTATACCCTTCGATAATGTGAAAAAGGAAGAACTTATGAAAAAATTAGTCATTCTTATTTCCCTGGTGTTCATCTCTGTTCAAGTTGGCAGTGCAGCATGGTTTACACTAGGCCTCAATGCCGGATACCGCAATCTCGATGACCTCGCATTAGGGGAGATATACGGAGATGGATATGTCTACGAGCCCTACATCAGATATTCTTTTGCAGGATCCTACAGTCTGGAGCTTTCCTACGAGGGAGGATACAAAAGAAGTGGTCAGGTCGGATTTTTCCAGGAGGACAGCACTTTGAGCGTGACCGGTCTGCAACTTTCAGGGATTGTTGGGGTTCCTATCCTGCGCATCCGGAATGTCAGTACGTACTTTAAAATCGGCATCGCATATTATTTTTATAAACAGGATATCGATAGCGAATTCGTCCGGCAACAAGTCGATCATAGCAAATGGACGACTGTTATCGGCGGAGGGATGAGTTTACATCTGTTCAGAGGATTATTTCTGACTGCTGAAGTCAAATCCATTCCTCTTAAGGTAAAACCCTTCGATATCAATGTTGACCTGGGGGGCATGCGTATCCTTTTTGGGATCGGCTATCAATTCTGGCTCTAAACACATCCCTAAGGTAATATAGACCATAAATCAACTAAAGAATAATTAAATATAATTAAGTATTATTTAGGGGATGCATCTTTGGGTTTTTGCTCAATCGAACTTGTCGAAATGGATCTGTCCCTCTGGAACGCCCTTTATCTTGAGTGCCTCCAAGCAGGATTCGACCATTTCAGCATTTCCACAGATATAGACGTCGAGGTCAGGCCCTTCGAGTATGTGTTTTTCGATCAGAGCTGTGACCCGGCCTCTTTCTCCATCCCAAGGCGAACTGTCGGGCATCCTGGACAATGTGGGAATATAAGTGAACTCTGATAGTTCTTTTTCCAGATCTTTAAGCTCTTCAACACAGTAGAGGTCCTCTTCCATTCTTGTCCCGAAAAAGAGGGTGGTTTTTCGCTGGATCTGCTCTTTGCGCATGTGCCGAAGAATCGACATGATTGGTGCCAACCCAGTCCCTGTCGCGATCATCAGGATTTTCCGATCTGAGTCTCGGTAAAAAAAATCCCCGAAGGGTCCCCGCATAACAAGCTTATCTCCTTCCTTGAGGAATTTGTGGACATAGGTCGAAACGACTCCCTTTTCCATGAGGCCGACATACAATTCGATTTTGTTGCTCTTCTCTGGGAGGGATGCCATCGAGAAGGCCCGAAACTCCGGGGCACTGGACAACTTGTACTTGGGGATCTCCAGTTGGATGTATTGTCCCGGCTTGAATGTAAGGCCTTCTTCCGATGCTTTAATTTCGAGAGTGATCCCCTTGATATAAGTGGTCAAGTCTTCGATACGGTCCACCTGGACTTTGAATTCCTCGATCAGGAAAAGATCATCAGGGATTTCGATCGACAGATCGTTCCGAACTTTCACCTGGCAAGAGAGCCGGACATTCTCTCCCAGCTCTTTGGCGGAAAGATAGGGTGTTTCTGTGGGAAGAACTGGCCCGCCCCCTTCCAGCACATTCACCTTGCAGTAGGCGCATGTCCCCTTGCCCCCGCATGCCGACGGGATGAATATCCCCTCATCCTGCAGGCTGAAAAGCAACGGACTACCCCCTTGCACTTTCAGTTCTTTTTCCTGGTTGATCAGGATTTGACATTCGCCGTAGTCGGCGATAAATCTGTCTGAAAGCTCCAAAAGTAGCGCCAATACTGCCCCGATCCCACTGATGACGAGCACGCTTGTGATCAAATGCGACATGGTTATTGCACCCGGATCATCCCGCTAAAGGCCAAGAAAGCCAATGCCAGAAGTCCGGTTATGATTAAAGTGATTGCCGGTCCTTCAAGGCCTCGTGGAAGTTTGGCTGTTTTTTGGAGTTTTTCCCGTATGGCACTTATGGCGATAATGGCCAGCATCCACCCGATCCCGCTTCCGGCTCCATAAGCCAGCGACTGAACAAAATCATATCTGCGGATGACCATGAAAAGCGATGCACCGAAGATAGCGCAGTTCACCGTGATCAAAGGCAGAAAAATTCCCAGAACAAAATACAGCGATGGAAAAAACCGTTCCACCGTCATCTCGACTAGCTGGACAAAGGCTGCGATCACGACAATGAACACGATAAAACGAAAGTGCTCAAGGCCCAACGGAACAAGAATCTTATAATGAACCAGATTATTGAGCGCTGTCGTGGACGCCATCACGAAAACCACGGCCGCGCCCATGCCCAAAGCCGACTTTTTCTGCCGGGACATGGACAGGAAAGGACATAAACCAAGGAAGTTAGTCAACAGGATATTGTTGGTGAAGATTGCTGCAAAAAACAGCGTCATCGGGTTTATATATTCCATCGTTATCCTTTATCCTTTTTCCTCACCTTTTTGCGGCCGAAAATACTTCAAAATCCATACCATGATGCCCAAAGTGAAAAAAGCCCCGGGCGCCATGATCATCACTGTCCACTGGACAAAACCTTCAGGCATGACCCGAAAACCCAGAAGGGAGCCGAATCCCAACGGTTCCCGTATAAAAGCGATGGCGATCAACACAAGGGAATACCCCAAACTCATTCCCAGTCCATCGATGAATGACGCCACCGGTGGATTGTGCCGGGCAAAGGCCTCGCACCGCCCCATGATGATACAGTTGGTGATGATCAACGCCACGTACGGTCCCAGGGCTTCGCTGATGTCCGGCAGGTAGGCCCTGATCATGATGTCCACGATGATGACATACGAAGCAATAATCAAGGTTTGCACCATCATACGGATGCGTATGGGCGTGTATTTTCGCAAAAGGGAAACTGTGAGCGACGACATGCAAACCGTAAAAATCAAGCCCACATCCATCACCAGCGTGTTTACCATCAGGTTGGTCACGGCCAAGGTGGAGCAAATGCCGAGGATCTGCCTTAGCACCGGATTGTCCTTCCACAATCCGGTCAGAAAGATCTCTTTTTTCGGCGGCAGAGTTGGCATTTATTTAGTCTCCTCGATAGATCCCCAGAGCTCCTTCAGGAAATAATCCAGATCCTGATTTAAAAAAGCCTCCACCGCAGAGCTGGTGTTGGTCGCTCCTGTGATGGCATCCAGTTCATTGGCGGCTTTGCCTGTGCCCGCAGGCCCCCCCAGGTAAAAAATATTCTGGTTTCCTTCAATGGGATACAGAGGCAGATCCTTGAATTGGTCCAAAAACCAAGTCTCTGTGATCCGACCTCCTAAGCCGGGTGTTTCGGAGTGTTTGAAAAAAGCGATCCCGAGGACTTTAGTAGCGTCTGGGGTGATTCCGACCATGCCTTGAATTGGCCCCCAGAATCCGGGGCCACCCACCGGAAAGGCATATCCCTGGATGGTCCTACCATCTTCTTCATACCCGACATACAAAGGCCTTCCCTCGACATCGATTTCTTTTACGCGATTTTTGAAAATCCGCGAGAAATCTTCTTTGGCCATTCGCTCTTCAGTCGGAATATTCAAAACTTGAAGGATTATCCGTTGTAATTTAATGGCCTGGTTAAACTCGATTTTTCGTTCACTTAAAAGTTTGACCGTGCTGACCAAAGATGCGAAAAACAGCGTGATCAGAAACATGTAGACCACGGAAAGCACTCGTTTTTTCATGTGGCGGCCTTCTTTTTCGTCTGGATTTGTCGCACGGTTTGATCCAGGATCGGGACGAACGCGTTCATGATCAAAACCGAAAACATGACACCTTCCGAGAAGTTTGAAAATCCGCGCAAAACCACGATCAACGATCCGATCATGAATCCGTAGATCCACTGCCCAATCTTTGTCTTTGCTACGCTAATCGGTTCGGTGGCTACAAAAAATGCCCCGAACAGAAAGGATCCGGCCAAAAGTGTTGTAACAGGATCCGGGATTTGGGCAAAGCCTGCCATATGTAAGATCCCGCTGCTGACGATCCCTCCCAGGAGGCAGGACAGGACCAACCTCCAGGAGGCCGCTTTTTTGTACACAATAAAAAGGCCTCCGAGCAGGATCAGAATCGCCGACATTTCTCCGATGGACCCGGATGTGCGGCCCACTAGAAGATCTTGCCACGGCACAGACTCTCCCTGTCGAAGGACCTCCAGAGGAGTTGCTTGCGTAAGAGAGTCCAGCGAAGTCGACCATTGCGTCAATCCGCCCAATCCTCCCCAGAAAGGCTCTACCCATTGGTTTGTCATCTGGAGGGGGAAGGTGATGTAGATGAAACAGCGCCCCACCATGGCGGGATTGAATACATTCTGCCCGAACCCGCCGAACACCATCTTCCCGAAAACCACTCCCACCACGATCCCGACCATTGCCATCCAGAAGGGGATGGTCGGAGGGAGCGATAGCGTAAAAATCAGACCGGTGACAAAAACTGCCGATGTCACAGGTTTCCCCCGAGGAAAGGTAAACAGAGCTTCGGTGATGATCCCGCAGACCAGGACCGAACCGACAAGTACAAAGGATCGCCACCCGAAGAGATAGATCGAAGCCAGCACCAAGGGAATAAGAGCATAACAAACCCGCAGCATGGGCTTCTGCATCAGAAACCGCTTTTTATCTAAGAGAGTTTGCATAGAAGTTTAAGAGCTAAAGTTACCGAAAGCCATCTGCCTTGTCAATGTACCTTATTCCTAACCAACGGAATAATCCATTTCGAAGATTCGAGAAGTCGAAGATGCCAAAGCCCGCCTGGCGGAATTTTTGGATTTCTTTGGTAATGTCTTGTACTTTGAGGCTCATTCGTGCAGTCTGTCGAGATCCAAAATTAAATATTTTTTCCCAGCTTTCTTTCCTTTTGATATACAATCGGGCAGCTTCTCTGATGAGTTCTTATCGGGTGCGCGACTCTTTTTTGGCTACTTTGTCTATTTTTTTCAGCAAATCTTTGCTGAAAGATATATTGAAGATTTTGTTTGCGGGAGGAGGGGTGCCGGCTGTGTCAGCAAAAGGGGGGTTGATGATGGGAACCAAAAAGGTGGGCATTCTCTCCAGCCGGCAAAAGAGAACCATCCTCATTGTATACAAGCAAAAATACTTGTCAAGCAATAATTGCAAAATTAAAATAAATTCTTTTGATTTTGTAAAAAAATAAGCTATTTGTATTGCGTTCGGTTTATATTGTTACGCTTTGTTTATGATATTCTTTTCTTCCAAGTATCGGATGACCATATTTTTGCTTTCTTCTAAGTTGAGCTTGTCGGTGTCAATGATGAGTTCGGGATTGAGGGGTTCTTCGTAGGGGGCGTCGATTCCTGTGAATTCCTTGATCTCGCCGGCACGGGCTTTTTTGTACAGTCCTTTTGGATCCCTCTTTTCAGCTTCGGGAAGAGAAACTTTCATGAAGACTTCGATGAATTCTCCCTCCTCAAGCAGGTGGCGGCTGTTATCGCGGTCTTTGCGGTAAGGGGAGATAAAGGCGGTCATGGTTATCAGACCTGCGTCTGCAAAGAGCTTGGCTACTTCTCCGATCCGGCGAATGTTTTCTTCGCGGTCTTCCGGGGAAAATCCTAGATTTTTGTTCAGGCCGTGGCGGATGTTGTCGCCGTCCAGGACAAAACTGAGATGACCTCTCCTGAATAGTTCTTCTTCGATGGCAAGGGCTATGGTGGATTTTCCCGAACCAGAAAGCCCGGTATACCAGATGACCACGCCCTTCTGATCGAGAAGTTTTTCCCTATCTTGTTTTGTCAAGGCTCCTTCGTGCCAGGTAATATTGGTTGCTTTTTGAATCGTCATATGTCTTTCTCCCTATAATACTCCATCAAGATGTGGGCCACTTCGGGTCGGGTGAACTCTTTGGGAGGTATCTGGCCTTCGGCCAGCATCTTGCGGAGCTGGGTCCCGCTAATCAGCACTCGGTCATCCTTGTCATGCGGACAGGTTTTCATCGAAGCCATGCCGTCGCATTTGTGGCACCAGAAGGTCCAGTCGATCTTCAGGGGTTCCAAATGTAATTCCCCTTCGTTCAGCTCCTCGAAAATTTCTTGGGCATCGAACGGGCCGTAGTAATTGCCCACGCCAGCGTGGTCGCGACCAACGATCAGATGACTGCAGCCGTAATTTTGGCGGAATATGGCGTGTAGAATGGCTTCCCTCGGGCCGCCGTACCGCATTTCCATCGGGTAGACCTTGAGGACAACACGGTCTTTAGGATAGTAATTTTCCATTAATACCTCGTAACACTTCATCCGGATATCGGCCGGGATGTCGTCGGCTTTGAGTTTTCCCACCAAGGGGTGGATCAGGATGCCGTCGCTTACTTCCAGGGCGATCTTGGTGCAGTATTCGTGACTGCGGTGTATGGGATTTCTCGTCTGAAACCCTGTCACCGTGTCCCATCCCATCTCTGTAAAGATGCGGCGTGTGTCCGCAGGCCGTCCGAAATATTCACCAAATTGCTCCGGATAGGGGCCTTCGCTGAAGGCTTTTACAGGGCCCGCAAGCAATATCTCTTTTTGCGCATACACTTTGGCCACACCGGGGTGAGCTTCGTCGTCGGTGCGGAAGACGTTTTTGGCTTCGTTTTTTTTGTCATAACCGTATTTATCGGCGATGGTCATGCTGCCCATCAGTTCACCACTCTCGTCATCCACGAGGGCCACTTCGGAAGCGACTCCGATAGAGTCGGCTTCTTCTTTTGTGACAGAGACTGTGATGGGGATGGGCCAGAGCGTTCCGTCGGTCATGTGCATGTTTTCCACAACACCTGTGTAATCGTCCTTTCCCATGAATCCCTCCAATGGGCTGAAAGCACCCATGGCCATCATGATCAGATCCGATGTTTCACGGGATGTGAGGCGAATAACAGGAAGCGTTTTCGCTTTTTCCATTTCCTGTTCCAGTTCTTCTCCTTTTAGGAGCAACGGTTTCAATTGTCCACCATGCGGCGGCACTAATTCCAATGACATATTTCCTCCTTTTTATAATTGGGGACAGGATACTTTTTCACTTAATTCCAAAAGAATGAAATTAATTGGTGAAAGAGTATCCTGTCCCCAAATTAAATTCCGTCACGAAATTATTAGACATAGTATTTTATAGGTATCCGAGAGATTTGAGGCGTTTTCGGATGGCTTCGATCTCGTCTTTGCTCAGGCTCGCATCTTCTAGCTTTTTGGGGATGTCGGTATCGCTTTTTGCAGAGACTAAATCGCGGAGTACATAGACAATGAAGTCTGTGACGGAATTGAATCCACTCCCTGCCACAATCTCTGCGATGCGGTTATACAAAGGGCCTGGGATCTTGATGGTCACTTTGCTGTCTGCAGGCTTCTCTCTGTCGACACTCATATAACACTCCTATAAGAGTGTTATCATATGAAATGTTTTTCTCCTGTGTCAAGCAAAAAGTTTGGGGATGTTCTGAATTGTCTGTTTATTTTTTCTGGGGAATATGAAAGAATGGCAAAGCTAAAGGCAACAATCCAATGGAAAATGAAAAAAAATTATACAGAATTTGGATAAGGATCGGAATCTATGCTGGCCTTGCTGTCAGTGTCATCTATCCTGTTATGATTTTTGCTCCCCTTCCTAAAAAAATAACCGTCATTTTTGCCAGTCTGTTTGGGCCTTTGCTTTTGGTGGCAAGTCTGGGATTGTACTTTTTTCTCAAAGCACATAGGAAAACGGTAACCGGTCAATTGGCGGTTATTTCCAATATCATTGCCAGCGCTATGGTTAGCATGATGCTGATCGTTCAGCTGTCGGTTAATCTGTCGATGGCCGGATTGATGGACTCAGCCGGAGAGGGGATCTCTGAGGCCACCAAGAAGTGGATTTGGCAGGTCGTGGATAAAGTGCAGCTGGGGATGGATGTGTCCTGGGATATTTTTATCGCTATTGGAACGATTCTGTTCGGGGTGACCATGATGAAACATCCTCGGTTCGGAAAAATTTTTGGATTGCTCGGGTTCCTTATCGGTCATTTTCTTCTCGTTTTCAATCTCTCTACTTTTCCGACACCCCCAGGTGATGCCGGACTGATCGACCTTGGCCCTGTCGTGGGGCTCTGGTATCTTGTATCTGCCCTACTGGTCCTCCGCTCCTTGAAGTGGTTCGATCGACAATTATCCTAGCGACCGGAGACATCACTGTTCACCTATCTGGAGGAGAATCATGAAGACAGTCAAAATGGAAGATATGAATTGGCCGGATATCAAAAAGGCCATTGACGAAGGTTTCACGACGGTCGTGGTAGGTGTCGGTTCGACTGAACAACATGGTCCCCACTTGCCGACAAAGACCGATACCATGATCGGGGATATGTTGGCTTTTCGGTTTGCGATGGAATGGGGAAAGGCTTTGCAGGCAAAAACAATCCCTGTAGGTTGTTCGGAACACCACCTGGCTTTTCCCGGGACCATATCCCTCAAGGCCCCCACGCTCAAGGCTATCATCGCCGATTACTCTGAGAGCCTTGCCAAACAGGGTTTCAAAACTATTATCTACCTGCCCTCTCATGGAGGGAATTTTGCAGCCGTTAAAGAGGCCATCCAAGGACAGCAGGCGAAATTTTCAGAACTAAAAATCGTCGGATACACCGATCTGATGGGATTGATGGGTTGCCTGTTCGAGGTATCCGCAGAATTCGGGATCACACATGATGAGGCTGGAGCCCATGCCGGCGAAAATGAAACCTCACTGATTTTGGCCTTTGCCGACCAATTGGTGAGAGAAGACCGTTTCGCTCCGGGTTATCTCGGGCCTTTGGGTGAAAAGGAAGTTAAGTTAATCATACAAGAGGGGATGCCTGCATTGTCGAAAATCGGCGTGTTGGGAGATCCAACCAAAGCGTCCGCCAAGAAAGGTGCTGTCTATTTGGAGAAAACCGTCGAGTTTTTGATCAAGGAAATCAAAAAGCAGTTGGAATAGGATGGTACCTTGAGGAGCGTCCCATGATGGTTTTGATGGCGGATTCGGCGGCTCGTTTGATAACGTTCCTGTAGGATTTTATTTGTGCCGCGTCTTCCAGGAAGGGAATCTGCGATTGGTCGCCGCATTTTCCGATTGACTGCAGTGCCTCTGCCTGCGCCAGGTAGCTGTTCTCTGTCTCAAACCTCTCCTTGAAAAACGCTACCAACTCTGTCTTACCAAAATCTCCCAGGGCATTCAGTGCAGCAGCCCTTACCCTGGATTTTTCATCGAGACATTTTTCTTTTAAAAACGTGATATTTTCCTCGCGTTTCAGTAGTCCCAAAGTCTCGACAGCACTCTGCCTCACGTCCCAAAAGTCATCGTTTCGGGCACTCTCGATTAGGGCATTTGCGACTTCGGCGTTATCCTTGTGTTTGATCAACTCTGACGCTGCCCAACTCCTCCCGATCACATCATCATTATTGAGCTGGTATAAAAGCTCATCCACACTTTTATCGAACGTCCATTCCTTCAGCAAATAATTCCCATCATCGAACCGCACCATCAAAGGTTTTTCATCGACAGAAAACTCAAAAACCTCTTCCTGTTTTTCTATCCAGACCTTTTCCGAAACCTTACCCTCATTCGTGTGGATTCCGATTATTACAGGAATCTTATAAATAGGCACGCCTATGGATGTATCCTGCACCTGTCGCACGGTCAGATTCACTTTGCTTGCTGCCTCATCCCAAACATAGCTCACCTCGAACACCGGATGGCCGGGCGCAAAAATATACTGTTCGAAAAACCAGTCCATATTTTCCCCTGTGGCCTCCTTCACAGCTTTCATAAAATCGTGGGTGTCCACCGCCTCGAATTCATGTTTGTGCAAAAAATGTTTTAGCGTCCGGAAGAAGGGCTCGTCTCCCAAGATAAACCGCAGCATGTGCAATACCACCGCCCCTTTGGGATAGGTGTGGCTGTCGAAATTCTGCTGAGGCCGCTCATACCTGTCGAACACGATCGGACGCATGTACTGTGTGTGGGCCTCCCGAAGGTAGGAGTTCTTTTTGCGCAGCAGTTCGTAGGCCCCTTCGTCCTTTCCCTTGTCATATCGTGTGTACAGGTAATCGGAATAGGTGCCGAAGCTTTCGTTCAACCAAGTGTGTTCCCAACTCCGCAGCGTGATCAGGTCGCCCCACCACTGATGGGCTACCTCATGGGCGATGGTTTTCTCCCAGGAATAATCTTTTTCGGCCTTCCTGTCGTGCACAACACCCTGCCCGAGAAGCGTGGCCGACGTGTTCTCAGCCCCTCCACCAAAACGGGGTGATATCACCTGATCGTATTTTGCCCATGGGTATTTGTAGCCATAAATGTTGTTGAAAAATTCGATCATGTAAGGCGTTTTTTTGAAAATCCATTTGGCATCTTCCACTCCGTCCTCGTAGACCCAGTAATTCACCGGAAGGGTTTCGAGCGAATCTTCGATGACCGCATAAGGCCCGATGGCCAGCAGAAAAAGATAGGTGGAGTGGGGGAGGTCCTGCGACCAATGATAGGTTTTGGTTCCGTTCAATTTGTCTTCGATAACCCTGGCCAGTCGGCCATTTCCAAGGACTTTGAGTGTGTCCTTTACGGTGATGATGAATTCATGCGTGACCTTGTCGTTGGGATAATCGTAACAGGGCAACCAAAAGTGGGCGTTCTCGGGCCAGGACACGGTGGTGACCATCTGGGGATGCTCCTCTGTTTCATCATCGAAATACAGGCCGCGCTGGGGATCTTCGGCGTGATATTCCACGGTGAAAAGAACTTCCTCCCCAATATTGTAAGCCTCTGGGAAATGAACGATCAGGTGCCTTCCGGTCTGTTCGAACTCCAGCTGGATCCCCTCGGGATTTTTGACAGCATCCACGACCAGTTCCTCTGCATCCAACACACATGTGTAAAATTCATTTTTGAGGGGTGTCAAAGCGATTGTGTTTGTACCCCAGAAGATTTTTTTATCCAGATCGAAGGTCAGTTCCAAACGGTAGTGCTTTGCGTCATAATCCCGGCTTCTTTCAAACTGACGAGGCCGCTTGTAAATATCGAATTTCGTTTGTTGTGCAGACAGCACAATGGATAGGGATAAAATCCATACAATTATCAGTGATCCTATAATTTTTTTCATATTTTTCCTCCGGTGTGGTTTTCAATATTTATTTTTTTTCTTTCATGACGGCTTCGACCTCTTCAATCGTTCTGGGAACTCCTTTGGAGAGGTTCTCGCATCCTGTTTCTGTGATGACAACCACATCTTCCAGGCGGATTCCCATTTCCTCATCCGGAAAGGGAAAGTTGATGTCGCAGGCAAACACAAAGCCCGGTTTCAACACTTCCTCGGGTCCGTCGAAAGTTCCCATCACATCATGGGTGGCCATCCCGATGGAATGATTGTAGCCACCGTACCGGATCCATCCCTTGTATTTAGGATTTTCCGGATCATGACCGTTTTTGATTAGATATTCCTTGACCTTTTCCCCGACATCCTTCAGTGTGATCCCCGGTCGGTAGTTCTGCAAACAGACATTTCGCACTTCGTTGGCGAGTGTGTAAAGCTCTTTTTGTCTGGGAGAGAATTTTCCATTGGCAGGGAAGGAGGTGGATATGTCGGCGTTGTAGTAGCCGAAATCCGGGCCGGCATCCAGGATTATGAAGTCACCGTCCTCGAGTATGCGGTTGTGTTTGTGGTAATGACCGTACCTGTGGTTTTCAGCCGACATCAAAATGGTGTTATAAGCTAGGTCGTTGGCGCCCTCCTTTTGACAGACATATTCAAACACGGCGGCCAGCTCTTTTTCCGCCACACCGGGGCGGGCGGCTCGTATCAAAGCGGTGTGTGCTTTAACACCGATCTGGGCGGCCTTGCGCATGATGTCGATTTCGGCCTGAGATTTGATCTTCCGCAAATCCCAGATCATTCGGGAACAATCTTTGACCTCAACATGAGGGAATTTTTCTTGGAGCTTCTTTACAAACTGAAGCTCTCGAGTCAGTCGACCATCCCAGAGGTTCATCGTTATGGTGTTCTGGAAGGCCCGGAATTTCTCGTTGGAGTTTTCCCGCATCAGTTCTTCCGGCTTGTGCATTGTGTAGAAGATTTTGGTCCGGGAAGCGAGATCCAAAAGAGTAAGAGTCAACCGGTTGTAAGGATAAATCGCCTCGATTCCAGTCACTTCTTTGGGGTTGTGAACCAATTCCAGTGGGAGGCCTTCACTGCGGGCCTCGTTTTCATTCAGGGAGAAAAAAAGCGAACTTTTTTTCCGTATCCCATCGATGATCAAGACCGCATTGGGAACCTCCACGCCGCAGAAATAGAAGAAGTCATTGTTCTGGAAAAATTGCCTGTCGGAGATTGTGCTGGTGGCGCCTAAAATTATCGCGATCCCATCCGGGATTTTTTCTATTATTCGGCTTCGTCGCATGGAATATTCGGATTTTGGAAAATCCGATGCGGCGAAAGAAGCATGCACGCCAAACACAAATAACAACGCTACGTAAAAAATAAGAACGGCCTTCCTCATACTCGACCTCCTCGGGTTTTCCTGCATTATACTAAAAATTCTTGGTTTTAAAAACCTTGACAGCATCAAAGAAGGATGATATTTTAGAGTGGCGACTCGGTAGTCGCGACCATTAAGTCTCGGAGATGAAAAAATGCCTTTAAAAACATTCATGAATCTTGACAAGGAGAGGCAAAAGGAAATTATCGACACATGCTTGAAGGAATTCGCTCTCCGCAACTACAACGAGGTTTCTTTGTCCAAAATCATCGCAAAATTGGGTCTGGCCAAAGGGAGTTTCTACCGTTACTTCGAATCAAAAAAAGATCTGTACGCGTATCTTATCGAATATGCCAAAAAGCTTAATATCGGGCTTTATGAAAAGACCTTGAAGGACCCGGAGGATGACATCTTCGGAGCCTGGTGCCGTTTTTACTTCCAAGCTGCCAAGCTCGACAACGAATATCCCGCTTTTGGAGGATTTGGCTACAGGGTCGTCCAAGAGAGAGACAATGTCGTGCTTGGCAATGTGGTCCTTAAGAGCAAAATGCGAGGGATCGAAGTCCTCAGGGGGCTTTTTGAGGAACAGCAGAAAAGGGGCAACATCAGGAAGGATTTGGATATCGATCAGATGATCTACACCCTGTTACAGATTCAGGAGGGAGTGTTGGATTACTTGGCTCTCAAATACAAAATAAACTTCAAAAAAAATATCCAGAAAGGGAAGCCCCTTTTTGCTATCCCTGAAGAAACGTTACTGAAAGAACTGGAGGGTTTTGCGCGAATTCTCCGTGGCGGCATGGGGCAAAAAAGGAGGCCAAAATGAAGCTGGATGCAAAGACCATAAAAAAATATTTTGGAGGGATTTCTGAAACGGAACTCCGGAGATTCCAAGATTTTTTAGACACCCACCCTCTTAAGTACGCTGATTTTGAAGGAAAGTCCATTTCTTATTATCGCTGCGGGAAGGGAGAGAAAACCATACTCATGTTCAGCGGAGGGCACGGCGGCCCCTGGGCCGGGTATAGTTCTGTGCTCGGATTTGAAGATGAGTTTCAGGTCGTTGTGGTCGATTTTTCTTCACTCGACAACCTGGATGACTTCTGCCGGTGTGTCAATCATGTCCTCGACTTGGAAAGGATCGATAGGGTCTGTGTGACAGGGCAGTCGCTCACCGGGATGTTTGCTCAGGCGTATTTTCGAAGGAATGTGGATAGAGTCGAAGCCATGGTGCTCACCAACACACTCGCGCCCGAAAGGAAAAAAAACAAAAAGGCGGCATTGACCATCCTCCGAGTTTTTCCCGGTTTCCTGCTCATGTCTTTGATCAAAAAGAAGCTTGCTCGTGTGGGAAAAATCGATGCTGAGATCTCTCCGGAAGTTCAAGAAAGACTAACATTCAGGATGGCCCTTCTCCGCCATGATATAGATCGAACAGCCTCTAAAAAAACACTCCTCGATGTGATCCGCATGCTTTTTGAATTCAATAAAAAGGATTCCGAACCTGTGGAAGGTATTGAAAACTGGCCGGGTAAGGTGTTGATCGTGACCAGTGAGGACGAGCCTTACCGGGAAGATGTGAAATTGCTGATGACCCTTTATCCTCATACGGAGCTTTTTTCCTTTCCAGCGGGCTGGAGGCATGCGGCCCCCCTTATCCACATGGAAAAATTCCAGAACCTTATCAGAGATTTTCTCCTGGAAGACAGGTAACGCTCTTCCATAAATTTGCACAAATAGATACTATATATAGTTGGAGTATACCCATTAAATTTGGCTATAAAGGAATATAATTATGGATAAATCAGGAAAAAGAAATCTTTTGGTTTCCCTAGCTTTTTTGATAGGTTTTTTGCTCGTTTCTGCTCAGTCCTATCCGCAATCAGATGATCTCAAAATTTTCCAGACCGATAGAAGGATCCAGATAGATGGCGAACTGGACGATTGGGAGGGGATAGCGGAATTTCCGATAGACCTCACCACAACCGGAGACAAGATCCAACCCTCCAAAGACATGACTGTCACTGCCAGATTCACCTACAACACCAAAAATTTTTACGCGGCCATAAAAGCCGTAGACGACACTTTCGAATTTCCAAACAGAAGCTGGAGATACGGCGACGGTTTTCTCTTGACCTTTCTCGATCCTTCACAAGGGAACGAGAGCGACAGCTTTTATTCTTTCGGGGTATCGCTTGTCGAAAAAAAGCCTGTAAAACAAATTATCAATAAGGATGGGATCTATTTTCCCGGGATCGATGTCCGGGATATGGAACTGGCGATCGTTCCCAACGAGAAAAAAGGCATCATTACCTACGAATTATCAATCCCGTTTCAAATCCTGGTTCCGTTCAGGCCTTTTATGCAGGATAAGTGGGGGATCAATCTCATCTATGCGGACCGCGATCAGGGCGAGAGAAAACTGGCACAACTTTATCCTGATCCTGGTTATGACACCGAGATATCCAACAAGAGGAAGGGAGCGATTTTTCAGTTCGTAAACCGCGTTCCTGAAAAACCCGAGGTTCAGATGTTGATCGATTCCTTTCATTATTATCATGACAGCAAAAAGACCGTCACATTAGCGATCCATTCTCCCGAAGATAAATCGGGGTGGCTTTTCCGGTCCTACCTTCTGGGCCCTGGGGTAAGAAATGTCCAGCAGAAGGAGGAATTTGTTTTCAAAAAAGGGATGAACATGCTGTACTTCGACCTTGAGGAGCAGGAATTCGAAACCGGTGTGTATGATCTAAGTGTGGGAGTTATCGATGAGGAAGGATCCCTTCGATTCAAAGAGGACAGCAGATTTTTTGTCCTAAACAGGACAGAACTTGATGAATATCGGGCAAAGTTCGAGGAGGCAAAAAAAGGGGAGCTTTTTGCAGAGGATGAAAAATTCCGCAACAGCATGCCCAATTTGAAAGTCCGGTTTGATTGGATCCAAGAGTTTATGGAAAAAGCCCCCCCTTACATAGGGATCGCATCGATCGAAGAATGGATGGACGAAGTCAAGACTTTGACCGAGAGCATCGATGAGGGAAAACCTGCTTTTTTCCCGTTAGGTTCGATCGGGAGGTATGCCCACAGGTCGGAAATCGACGGGACCCTCCAGTCCTATTCCATATACGTCCCAAGAGATTATGATGAGGAAGTCCCGATAGCTCTGTTTGTCGCTCTCCATGGAAGCGGAGTGGATGAAGTGAGCTATGCCGTGAATATGGCGCGGCTTATCAGTCAAGCACGCATGCAGCTGAAGATTCCGAAAATGATCATGATCGCTCCGCAAGCCAGGGGATTTTCTGATTGGTATCTCGGCAATTCCGGGAAAGATGTCATCGAATGCATCAACCACGTCAAATCTTTATACGATATCGATGAGAAAAATATCATTATCCACGGTTTTTCCATGGGAGGGTATGGAGCCTGGCGATTGTCTCTTTTGTATCCGGACCTTTTCAAGGCTGCCGTGATTTTGTCGGGGGCGATATCCCCGCCTCCTTATCTGAAAGGGGAAAATATCATCGATTTGCTTGAGAAAGCAAAAGGGAATAAATTAAATTTTTTCATCGTGCATGGCGCAAAGGACAACGCCGTTCCTGTTGTTGCCGCGAGAAAGGCCGTCCAAAAGCTGAAAGAAATCGGAATTCCTCACGAATATATAGAGGTCAAGAATGCCTACCATACCGGGTATAACAAGTGGGTCGAGATATTCAAGTGGTTGAAAAATCTCTTGAACCGATACAAAAGAATAATAAGATCACCATAGTCCGGGGATGAGGCGGTACCGGACCTTTTGGGCGTATTCCTTGTAGCCAGGGAGTTCCTCTTGGAGGGTTTTGTCCTCGAGGGCGGTCCGAATAAAGAAGAGAATCACGATAATTACGGCAGGTATAAAAGTGTAGAGTGAGCCGAGGGAGAGGGGGAAACAGAGCATGATCAGGATAACTCCCACATACATCGGGTGGCGGACATATTTGTATGGACCTGTGGTGCATACGGTGTGCCCCCTATCTTCCTGAATCCGTACGACATCGGATGAATAGGCATTTTCCTTCATAGCCCAGAATGCCAACCCAAATCCAGGCAAAAAACCGATAAAGGCGAATATTTTTGAGATAAGCGAAACGTTGGACCATTGAAATCGGACAGCATCCAGACCGGGTAGGATCAGCATTCCAAGAAGGAAGATCGAATAAAGGGCCCTGAATATTTTGTCCCAGCTTTTGACATCCTTTTTCTTGCCCATGCGTTCTTTGAGAAGGCCGGGTGCCTTTTTTTTCATCCAGATTATCGCAGCCGAAACAGCAACTGTGTACAGAATGATAAACACCCAGGCTTCGGTCCATTTGAGAGTTCCTGCAGGTACAAAAATGGCAGCTAGGGCAAAAAGGGTGGTGAAGATGGTCCGTATGATGGTTGTGGGTTTTGAGGGTGTTTTGGCTTTTTCCATTTTCCGATCCTTTCTGTCCCTATAACATAATACTCTTGCTCGATTTTTTAAAGTCTTTTCGTTTTTGACACCCACCGCGCTCTATGTTATTTTAGCCATCGTCCTAGAAATTGGAATCGTGGATGAATTATGGAGCTAAAAGACGTCATGGTGAGGGAGGCAAAAATCGATGAAAGTTAAAAGTTTATTATTGGGCATATTCTTGTTTCTTGTAGTGGGCAGTTTTCTTTTTATCGGAGCACAAGAAGCCAAGAGTCCGCTTTTGGATTCGTGGGAACAGTACATGAGGATGAAAAAAAACTCCAGTTTCGGCCTCGAGTGGATTTCATTGGGACCTGTCATCAATTCGGCCAGGGTGGAAGCTATTCAATGTGATTCTTCCCGTCCTGGAACATGGTATGTGGCTTTTGGCTCAGGCAACCTTTGGAAGACTATCAACCATGGCTTGACCTGGAAGCCGATTTTTGAAAACCAGTCGGCTCTCGGCATCGGTGACATCGCTTTGGCGCCATCCAATCCCGATATCATCTGGCTTGGATCGGGCGAAAGCCTCAAAAAGCCAAGGAACTTCACGATGCCGGGCACCGGTGTATTTCGCAGTGACGATGGTGGCGAAACCTGGCGGAACACAGGCCTGTCCGATTCCTATCATATCGGGGAAGTGGCAGTTCATCCGGAAAATCCCGACATCGTTTTTGTCGCCGTACTGGGACATTTCTGGTCCACCAATAAGAATCGCGGTCTTTACAGAACAATGGATGGAGGGAAGACCTGGGAGCATGTTCTGTATGTGAACGAAAGGACCGGGGCAAACGATGTGGTAATCTCTCCCTCCAATCCGGATGTCATTTATGTTTCAATGTGGGAAAACAACTTGGATTTCGTTTATGGTTCGTTGTGGAGAGCCAACCCGGGTGTATGCGGGAAGGAAAGTGGAGTATATCGCAGCAGCGATGGAGGGAAGACCTGGGAGAGGCTGAGAGGTGGTCTTCCGGACGGGCCGAAAACAGGACGGATCGGGCTGGCCGTATCCTGGAGTGATCCGGATAAAGCTTATGCCCTGGTCGATAACTTGAACAAAGAAAACAGGCTTTATGCCGAAGTTTACCGGACACTGGATGGAGGTCAAACCTGGGAAAAAACCCACAAGGAAGAACTCCACATATTCTCGAGGATCGGGTGGTATTTCACAGACTGCTACGTGAATCCTCAGGATGACGATGAGATCTTTGGGCTGGGTGTGAGAGTAGCGCACAGCACAGATGGGGGTAAAACCTTTGAATTGCTCGGCGGGGATGTTTTCCACCTTTTTCCCAACCAAGCTGAAGTCCTGCATCTGGATCACTGCGAAATGTGGATCGATCCGAAAAATCCCGATCATCTTGCACTGGGAAATGATGGGGGGCTTTATGTCAGCTACGATAAGGGGAAATCCTGGATGCATCACAACAACATCCCTGCCGGCGAATTTTATGATATTTCCGTCGACGATCAGGATCCGTATTATGTTTATGGAGGGACACAGGACGACTCATCTGTATATGGACCGGCAATGGAATGGAATCCCAAATTTCAGGATGAATGGCGATATGTCTGGCTCGATGCATGGGCGGGGGGCGACGGGTGCTACACGATGGCTGATCCCCTGGATCCGAACATCGTGTATACATCGAGCCAGGAAGGGGGAATATTCCGGAAGGACATGCGGGCCGACCGGTCGGTGGGGATTCGGCCGCGGCTCCCTAAAGACCATGAAGGAAAGCAAGCCTATAATTTTATAGCTCCATACATCATTTCCCCCCATAATCCTTCGACGCTGTATCATGCCGGAAATTATATCTTTAAAAGCTTGAATAAAGGAGATTCCTGGGATTTGATCAGTCCAGATCTGTCCGACTCGGCATTTCCAGAGAAAGAATCGGTGGCCGCGGGTGCCATTGCAGAGTCTCCGCATGAGCCAGGCGTTCTGTATGTCGGAACGGATAGAGGCGCTTTCTGGGTCACCCATGATGACGGAAAAAATTGGATAGAGTTTTCTAAGGGATTATCCAACGGGTATATCCGGAGTATTTATCCGTCGCGATTCGATAAGGCCCGGGTATATGTTTCTGTTACGGGAATAAATTACGATGACCTGAAAAACTACCTGTATGTCTCGGAAGATGGGGGCAAAACTTGGCGATCGATCGTTGCCAACCTTCCCGATGAAGTTGCCTACGTCATCTTGGAAGATCCTGTGAATGAAAATATCCTTTATGCCGGCCTTTACAGAGGCGTGTACATCTCGGTGGATCGCGGGGAAAGCTGGTCCTTGCTGGGGCCCGGGATGGCTGCGACGGCCATTTCCGATCTCGTCATCCAGGAGAGAGAGATGGATCTTGTAGTCGGAACCCATGGGAGAGGAATCTACAAAATGAATATACGGCCGATCCATGAGGCTTTTAAAAATGGTGTTCCGCAGACTGACATGATATTCGCAACGCCTGTCGCTCGATTGCCCTGGATCAACGACAGCCATCGGGATCCGAGAATGAGAACAGCGGAAAAGGTCCCGATCACTTTTTATCTAATGAATGATGGGGACGTGGAGTTACGAGTGGTCGATGACAAAGGGGAAGAGATCTGGACGAAGCCATTAAAAGGTCAAAAAGGTTTTAACCAGTACAGGTGGGACCTTGTTGCCAAAAGAACTGGCAGCCCACAGCCTTATTTTACGCGCTATTTGGAATTTGCTCCGCCAGGAACATATGAGATTCAGATCGTCGGCGATGGCGTTGATTTGAAAACTGAACTGGCCATTATCGAACGCCAATCCCCATCTATAATTCGGTGACGGGATACTTGATTACTTAATTCCAGGGGATTTAATTAGGGAATAGAGTATCCCGGTACCGAATAGATCGGCTTGGCCTATCCTACACAAAAGCAACAAAAGGGGACTAAAAAAATAGAACCGTCCCCTTTTGTTGGGAATTAATCTTCGGTTTTACAGAAAAAATCCTTGACTTCTGGGCTTCATATCTTCTATAATACCGAAGAAATTAAGGAGATAACGATGAAATTTCTGTCTAGGCAAGAAGAGCTAATGCTTCTCTCTATCTGGAAGCTTGACGACAATGCCTACGGAGTGACAATTCGCCAAAACGTCACCGAAACAACCGGCAAATATTGGTCGATCGGAGCCGTTTATGATGTCCTCGATCGGCTGACAAATAAAGGACTGGTTTCCACAGTCGTCGGAGATCCTGTTAAAGCTAGGGGTGGGAAAAGCAAGCGTTTCTACAGGATAACCAAATCTGGTTTCAAAGCGTTAGAGGAGGTCAGAAGCCTTCAGCAAAAAGCCTGGATAGATCTCCCCGAACATGCATTTGAAAAAAAGTAAATGCCATGACCGTTAAGAAATACTCATCCACTTACTTCGCTTTAAAGCTTCTCAAAATCATTTCCAGTGGTAAAGATTACGATTATGCCATCGGTGACCTCGAAGAAACATATCAATATATAGCCGAAAACGAAGGTCCAAAAAAGGCCAATTGTTGGTTCTGGCGAGAAGTCCTTAAGTCCCTTCCCGGATTCGTGAAAAATGGCGTCTACAGGAGAACAGCGATGGTTCGAAACTATTTTAAGATTGCGTTCCGAAACATCATCAGAAACAAGGTTTTTACCCTGATCAACATTTTGGGATTAGCCGTGGGTATGGCCTGTTTCATCCTGATCTCACTCTGGATCCAGGATGAACTGAGCTATGATAAATTTCATGCCGACAAAGATAACCTCTACATGCTCACGATCATCCATCCTAACGACGTCGTGGACCGCAATGTGCCTTATGCCTTGGCGCCACGCCTCGCGAATGAATTCCCAGAATTCATCCAGTTCACAAGGATTTATGAATACGGCCTTCTTGCGACATGCACATTCAAATACCAGCCGGATAATGGAATCCCTGTCATGTTCTATGAAGACAATGTGAACTTCGTGGACCCTTCCTTTTTTTCCATGTTTTCCTTTCCTTTTGTCTTCGGCGATTCTGAAACAGCCTTTCAGAATCCGAACTCTCTTGTCATCACGGATAAAATCGCCACCAAGTATTTTGGTCATGACAATCCATTGGGCAGAGTTTTAAACTTGAACAACAGACAGGATTTGGTTGTATCAGGGGTTATCCACATCCCTTCCAACTCACACATCCAGCTGGATTTCATATCTCCTTTATCGGACCGATTGGCAAACGACTGGAATTGGAGAGATCCTTCCTATGTCCTTTTGGATCAGAATGCTTCGGTCACGGCAGTCAAACAGAAGATTGCCGGAGCCTTAAGCAAGCACAGTCCCTACCAGTTTGCCGATACTTTGAAAGTCGACCTTTTACCATTCACAAAAGTCCATCTGAATTTTGGGCGCAGGACATATGTCTATATCTTTTCTTTAATTGCGGCTTTTATCCTCCTTATCGCCTGCATCAATTATATGAATCTGGCAACAGCCTGCTCAGCTAATCGATCCAGAGAAGTGGGATTGAGGAAGGTCATGGGAGCCAAACGCCTGGAGCTCATCCAGCAATTTCTGGGAGAGTCCATTCTGATGTCGGCATTTGGCCTGGCTATCTCCCTCATCATGGTAAAGATGGGGCTTCCTCTGTTGAACATCCTCACATCCAAGCAGCTGACATTTTCTCTTCTCGGCAGTCACTCGATGTACTTGTATTTGTTCGGACTGATTTTTGTTGTGGGTCTCGTATCAGGAACCTACCCGGCCTTTTTCCTCTCTGCCAACAGACCTGCCGATATGCTAAAATCTTCCTTGCATTTCAAATCCAAAAGATCCTCCTTCCGCGTGGTGACCGTGGTCGGGCAGTTCGCCATTTCCATATTGCTCATCGCCTGCACAGCCGTTGTTTTTCAACAACTCGGCTATGTCCAGAACAGACCTTTGGGTTTAAAAACAGATTATATCATTAAAGTTCCGATCAACCGGATGTTGCTGGGTCGACTGATGAGCTACAAAAACAAACTTCTTCAAAATCCCAATATCTTGAATGTCACGGCCAGCCAGAGCGTTCCTTTCAACGAAGATTATAAAACAAGTGGCGTGGAGTGGGACGGAAAGGACCCCCAACTTGCGCCTAATGTGCGTTACTCGATCTCCTATTTTGATTACATCGAGACATTTGCGCTGGAGGTTGTCGAAGGCCGCAGTTTTAAGAGTGGCTCTTCAGCCGATGTGGCCAATTTTGTCATCAATGAAGAGGCTGCCAAATACATGAGTATGGACAATCCTGTCGGACAGCGACTCAAGTTCTGGGGAAGCGAAGGAACTATCATCGGGGTTGTGAAAAACTATCACCACGTTTCCTTACATAGAGAGATAATGCCACAAATTTTCAATATAAATCCTCGGAACTATGGTTCCCTGAGGTTTATTTTTATCAAAATTGCGTCAGAAAATATCCCGGATACTCTGAAATATATACGTACAACAACAACAACTTTTGCTCCCAATTATCCGTACGAATACACTTTTCTCGACCAAGGAGTGGAAGATCTCTACCAAGCTGAACAGAAATTGGGAAAAATTTTCAGCTCCTTTGCATTCCTTGCCATTTTTATCTCCTGTCTGGGGATTTTTGGATTGGCTTCCTTTATGGCTGAAAGAAGGACCAAAGAGATCGGCATCCGCAAGGTGCTGGGAGCTTCAATTTCCCATATCGTGATGCTTCTTTCCAAGGAATTTTCCAGGTGGATCCTTTTAGCCAATGTTATAGCCTGGCCGATCGGTTGGTTTGCGATGCATAAATGGTTGCAGAATTTTGCCTATCGCTCGAGCCTGAATCCCTTATTGTTCCTGTTGGCTGGCATGCTTTCGCTTGTCATTGCTGCGCTCCCAGTCAGTTACCAGGCTATCAAAGCCGCCGTCGCCGATCCCATCGACTCCCTCCGCTACGAATAAGGGAAATAATTAGGGGAGAATAATTCACTCTTGAGAAAAATTAGAAAATCTTATACTAGTGTTGTGGGGTGAAAACTCACAATACACTCATAAAAGACGAAGATCCCCTCATCCGGCAGCTGAGTCTTTTCGACTCGACTATGATGATGATGGGGATTGTCATAGGCTCGGGGATATTCCTGACGACCGGGATCATGGCGCAAGCGGTCCCCTCGGCACCGATGATCTTGCTTGTCTGGCTTTTGGGAGGCCTCTTGATTTTGGCAGGCGCGCTGACTTACGCCGAACTCGGGGTTTCCTTACCAGAATCCGGTGGGCAATATGTCTATCTCCGGGAAGCGTACGGCCAGCTGTACGGATTTCTTTTCGGATGGAAAATGTTTCTGGTCAACATGACAGGATCCATCGCGGCCCTCGGAGTGGCTTTCGCCGAGTACTTCGGCTCCTTTTTTCCTTTTTTATCTACCAAAGAAATTGTCTTTTCTTCCAAGTTGGGAAGTTACACTTACACTTTATCCAGAGGCCAACTGGTTGCTGTTGCAGTGATCATTCTTCTTTCTGCTGTCAACTATGTCGGAGTCACTTTCGGCAAGACTATCCAGAATGTCCTGACCGTCATCAAGATCGGGACCATCCTGTTTTTTGTCATTTTTGGCTTTGCTTTTGCCAGAGGGGCTTCGATCGATTTGTCCATCAATCCAGAAGGATGGAGTTTCGCCCAGCTTTTGACCGGGTTCGGGCTAGCTTTTGTGTCTGTTTTCTGGGCGTTCGACGGGTGGAACAACATCAACTATGTCGCCGGAGAGATTACCAATCCCAAACGCAACCTGAAATTCGCCCTGATCATGGGCACAGTAGGCATAATCCTCCTTTACTTTTTCACCAATGTCATCTATTTCCTCGCCCTCCCGGTTGGGGAAATGAAAGGAATTGTTACGGTGGCCGAGAGGGCTTCCTCCTCCCTTTTCGGGGCCACAGCGGCAGGAGTTATCTCTGCCATGATTCTCATTTCCATCTTAGGTGCATTAAACGGATGCATTTTTGTCGGACCCCGCGTCTATTACGCCATGGCCCAGGATGGATTGTTCTTTAAAAAGGTAGGGGGCGTGCATCCCCGTTTCAAAACGCCGGGCTTCTCCCTTGTCCTTCAGGCGATCTGGGCCTCCCTTCTCGCATTAACCGGCACTTTTGAGCAGTTGTTCACCTTTGCCATGTTTGCCGGCATCCTGTTTTGGGTTCTGGCGGCGGCCGCAATATTCACCCTCCGAAAAAAACGCCCAGATCTTCCTCGACCTTACAAAGCTTGGGGTTATCCTGTGGTCCCGTTGATCTTTATCCTGGCCCTTTCAGGAATCTTGCTGAACACTCTTGTCAGAAGACCGGTCGAATCCTTAGCAGGAGTGGCTCTGATGATTGCCGGCATCCCTGTTTATTTTATGTGGAAAAAGAAAAACAGCTCTTAATCCAGCCGGCCGATAGGATCCCTTCTGAGAATGGCAGTCATGCAGTGAAGAGAACCCCAACCCTTGCGAAGTTCCGCAATCTCCACTTCGATAACATGAATGCGGTGATGCTCCAGGAATTGTTTTGTAACCGGATATCCTGCAGCTATCACAACAGAACCGCGAGCCAGAGTGACAAAATTGAGGGCCAGCTCCTGCGTTTCGTGAGGAGAAGGCGCTTCAAGAAGTTTGAAGCCTCTCTTTTTGAGAGCTGTCCAAACATCCCAGGGAAGGCGGGCCGGATCGAACACCGCTGTTTTTTCTTCGACAAAGCTGATAATGCTGTCGATGTGAGCATAACCGTACGGAATTTGAAGAGCGAGGAAATGCTCCACGCCCATCGAGCCTAAAATTTGCTCGACCTGCTGTGCTCCTTCCTTGTTGGCACGGTTTCCTGTTCCGAGGATGACGGTTTCGGCATCCACCCAGAGGCAGCAAGCGGTCTCAAAAATCCCCCTCCCGGAAATGGTCTTAACGATCGGAACTCCCAGCAATGCCAAAGCTTCTGCCGCATATCTTTCCTCACCCCTTCGACAAGCCATGGCCTGTCTTCCGACAATAGCTCCTTGGGGCGTCATCAGCACATTATCCCGCATAAATATTGCATTGGGTCTGTCATTGCGCATTTTTTCCACATAATGAACTTTGATACCCTGAGACCGGTAAAGCTCGGCCAAAGCATCGTGTTGCTCTCTGGCGATCTTATCATCCATGACATCCAGCCACCGACACTCTTCAGGGTTCTCGATACCCTCGATCTCTTTTCCCGGCCGCCTCAGAAGCACGGATCGCAATTTTCCCACTTCGGAGTCGCACCCCCAGTCCCCGCCCCAATATTCCGAAAAATCCTCTGCGATTGAGGTTTCAAGTGCTAGCCACTCCTTTTTTGTTTTTGTTTGTTCCATCGGTCCCCTACATCATGGTTAAGCCTTTTCTTTCCAGTACACGCGATTCATCAAAGGCGTGTTTAATTTAATAGCCCCAGGTTTGGGACAGATCGCCACACAACAACCGCCATACCAACACTCCCCAGGGTAGACCACCACAGGAGGATTTCCTTTATTTGGATGGGGAACAAGGATGTCGACCTGGCACACCTCAACACATCTGTTGCAGCCGTCGCATAACTCAATGTTAAACGAAAGCGGCTTTAGCGCGGCAGTCTCTGGATGGATAAAAATCTTTTTGCCCTTCATGAGCCGTGTTTTTCCAAATAGTCTGAGTTGTGGGATTCGTATTTTTCCTTTAGTTGTCCATAATAATCCAATGGTTTTTCACCGATTTCGACTTTGTTTTTCTCAAGTTTTATCGTGATGAACTTTTTCCAGTCAGGCGGATCCATTTCTGGATAATCTGACCTGCGGAAATGAAGGGGTTTTGAGCTTGCTTTGCGGGCCATACAGGCATTCAGGATGATTTCTGCATTGGTGAGGATATTCAGAACCTCCAATGTGCGGACCAACTCATGCGGATTTTGCGCAGAGATCTGAGGAACCTCTAATTTCTGAATGTTCTTCAACAAGCCCAATCCGGTTGTCAGGAGTTCTTCGGTCTTGATCTCCCCACAATAATGTTGCATGAGTCTGGTTATGCGCATGTTCATTTCTTTCCACCCGATCCCGCCATCTCCTTTTAACGGCGCATAAATCTTGATGCGTTCCTTTTCCGCCTGATTGCTATCGATCTTTGAAACAGCCCCCTCCTTTGTATAATCGGCGGCGTGCCGGCCGGCGTAGTGTCCGGTAGCGGCGGCATGCCCATGACAGTTCGCGGCAAGAAGCTGGTCCCCGGCTGCATAAAGTCCTTCCAGGTTTGTCTTCAAATTCCAGTCATTAACCATGCCACCGGGCAGGCCAAAAAGCTGCCGTTCCTGGGGAAGAAATCCCCCTGATCTCCACCCGTCACCGTAACTTTGAATCAGATGTTTTTTTGGATCGAAACCGGCTTCGGTGTAGGTCTTCAGTATGGGGATTTTTGTTTTTCCTTCCTCCCCGACCATTAAGCCCCAAATTGCCTTTCGTTCCTGTTCCGGCATACCGGTCAGATCCGCATAAAAAGGCAGTTTGAAGCCTTTCGCTAAAAGCTCTTCTAACGGGAGAATATCCGGCCCCTGGAATTCATAGGTAGGAATATCCGATTCGCCCCCACCCTTCAAAAAGAGCTTTTGTCCTAGTGAAGGTCGGTACCGCAGAGAAATGTCCGTGAGGGTTCGTCCGTCTCTATCCGCCCAGGGAATCTCTCTGCCATCGGCATCGACCATGTTGCAGGCATACCAGGTGTTGTGGGTGTTTCCCGTTCCATAAGGTGGAAAACTGCGCAAGCCCGACCATTCCCCCTTCACCGATTTTTCCATCATCGCAAATTCCGCACCCGCGTTCCATCCCATAGCATGGCCGTCGCCCGTGCACTGGGGCGGCCGGAACTCAGAAATTCCTGGCAATCCCGGAGAGAACAGCCAGATCCGCGTGGGTCGAGACATGCAGAGGACTGTGGCCTTGGCCTGAAAAGTGATAAATTCCCCGGTGCGGCCGTTGACTCCAGTCGCACCCACAATTTTTGCCCCTTGTTTGCCCCCTTCCGTTAAAAGGGAAGTGGCCATAGTCCGGTCGAATATTTTGACTCCCAAACGCCGGCATTCTTTGGTAAGAGCAGGCTTGAATGTTGTCCCCCAGACACGAAGGGTGAATTTATTTTCATAGTCATAGGCAAACAAAAATTTGGTTTTTTCATCCCGAAACTCAGCCTCTAGGAACTCATCCTCGGTGTCCCGGATCTTCCCGCCAAATCTTTCCAGGTCCAATAGCCGGTCATAGCCTTCGCGGCATTCGATGTAATGAGAGATCCCGTTGTTGTAGCCGTGGTGGGCTTTGATCATGGCCTGGGTGAGTTCCTCTGGTGATATGCGGGAACACGGGTTTGTGGCGGCCGATTCCCAGTGGTCGCATCCTGAACCGCCGGCTCCACTTCGCATGGTTGCCCCTTTTTCTACGAGGGCTACTCGAACACCTTTTTTAGCTGCAGCGATGGCAGCCCAACAGCCTGCGATTCCTCCGCCGAGGATCAAAACATCCGTGGTCACTTTTTGGACTTTGTCATACAAAAGGGGATAGGGCCATTTCAGGCATTGACATGAATTATCTTTCACCTTCGCTCTCTTTCCTTCGAATATTAATCTATTGTACCAGACGTTTCAAACACTATGACTTTTTTGGATTGTACCAGAGCCCTGATCTGAGGTTGCCAGGCTGACCGACACAAAAACAATAGTGGAAACAGCATAAGCTATGAGCAGGCCCAGGTCGATGTTGAACAGGCCCTGCAAAGGTCCCGGAACTCCGGCCACAAAGGAGGCTATGCCTATTGCGCCCCCCACAAAAATGGCTGCAATGGCCCCTTTGGTCGTTGCTCTCTTCCAGAGTACACCGCCCAGAAGTGGAACGAGAAGGCTTGCCATGTAAGGATAATTAAAAATGATGATCGTGTACAAAATTCCCTTGGCGTAAAAGGCTATGGCTACCCCAATGATAAGCATCCCTACAATGACTATTCTTGATAAGGTTTTGGAGTGTTTTAATTCGTCGAGCTTCACAGAGGGATGGAATACTTTGTTGTACAAATCTCTCGAAAAACACCCTGCCAGTGAGATGAGCAGGCAATTACCTGTCGACATGGCTGCAGCAAGAAGGGCGGAAACGACGAGACCGGCCAGCACAGGCGGAAGAGTTGTCTGAATCATTTTGGGCAGGATATCGGCATTTTCAAGAGTGGGAAAGATGGCCTTGCCGGTTGTTCCCACAATTCCCACACAAAAACTGATCAGGATCACGATGATCCCACCCAGGATGCATCCCCATTTTGCCACCCATTCAGATTTTGCTGACTGGTATCTCATAAAGGCATCGTAAGAAACGGATATGGCCAGGAAGAATGGGACTATGATGAACACGGCTTGGGAAAGCATGCCGGAGGGAATGAACGGAGTGGAGAGCGTTCGGGCTGCGGTTTCGGAAAAAGTGTCTCCCGATTTCAGCAAGGACATGACTGCCACAAGGGGAATTCCTAGGATGATTATGCCCAGCTGCAAAAAATTTACGACAGCAACACTGATCATTCCTCCCAAAACACTGTAGAGCATGATCACAACACCGCTGATGATGATCCCTGTTTTATAATCGACCCCGAATAGGGAAAAGATGGTTCCTGCTGCCATCACCTGGGCAACAAAAATACCGAGGAGGCTCGGGATATTGGAGAGCCATCCCCAGAATCGAACCCATTTTTTTTCTCCGTAACGAGCAGCGAAAAAATCCAGGGGGACATAACCGCCTTGCCTTCTCAGTTTGGATGCCACGAGGAGTCCGGCCAGGATCAATCCGCCGCCGCACCCGATCCCATACCACATTCCGGGCCAAACGCCGCTTTGCGCACCCAATTCAGCACCCCCCAAGATCACACCAGCGCCCAACTGGATGGCGGCCAAAGTGGATGTTGTAAGGAGCAATCCTAGCCTTCTTCCGGCTATCAGAAAATCTGTGGTGGTTTTGACCCGCTTGCTGAGATAGAGACTTATCCCGACGGTTAATGTTAGATAAATGACGACAACGGCTAACATCATAACGAAATTACCCTATCCATCATTCTATATATTTGTCCCTAAGCTGTCTTTGGGCGGAGACCCATCCAGAGGTCTCGAATCCAATTCCGCACGAGCCGAATGAAGTCTGTAACCGGTCTGAGGGGACAGAGATAGCTGCACCAAGGCCTGCGAATGAAAAGCGCCACAACAAGCACAATTCCCAACAGTATAAAATGAAAGTTGGTCCCGATCAGGTGGAAAAAGGCGCCGAAAACCTCGTAGCTGGAGATGCTCGGGTTGCGGTAAAGAAGAGCGATTACAATCGCGCCAAGGGCTAATGCCCTCTGGAACCACCGCAGAGCAGTGTGGACATTCTTGGGAGGGCATTTTTTTCCGCCCCCAATCACTGCCAGACATTCCTGGGCAGATCCGAAGGGACAGAACCATTCGCAGTAGGGATTCTTGTTGTCTATGGTGGTGAAGAAAAGAATCCCGGCCAGCAGGATGTATGAGTACAGATGGGGCTGCCAATGGGGCCAAAATCCCAGGAGCATCTTATTGACCAGGACCAGAGTAAACGGTTTGTTGAACACGAAACCCAAAACAAAAAGCCCTGTCAGCATGGAGATCCAGCGGGCTGTTTTTTTGAATTTAAAGCGGCGGAGGCGTCCGATGATTCCGAATAGAAAAAGACCAACCAGAACCGCCTCCGGGATTCCGAATCGGATTTTTAGGGGAGGTTCCGGGGGAACAATATAACCCAGATTTTTGGATGCCACCCTGCGACTTGCCTTCCGGGCCGCATCCACTAGCGCTCTGGTGCTGTAGGTCGCACCCGTTACGCTGTCCACATCCTGATCGAGAATAAACGGATCTGAAAAATTTTTCCCCTTCAGATCGTCGAGCACCCCTCGTCTTATCACATGCCCGAAAAAAGCTGCTGTTTCTTTGTGGTCCACTACCGCCAGTCCTTTTACCGATCCATCGAGGGCCAGAGCCACAGCCAAATGCAGATCTCCCCCATACCCATGAGCCGATCCCACAGCGACGTACCCGATCAATCCCTCCTCGTTGGAGTCTTTCCATGCGGCGTAGTTACCGCCGGAAACGGGCGTGAAATGATCCACTTCGGGAAGGGCCTGTTTCAGGAATGGATGCAGGTCCGCCTGGGCTCGAAATGTCCCTGCAAACCACGCACAAAGCAGAATTATCAAGGAGAGAACCGCCAAGATGCGGGCCCATTTCTGAGATGAGGTTTTTTTACTCACATAGATTCCCGGGCGGTGATGGTCTTGTGTCCATCTCTTTTCCAGAACTCCGTATCTTGGATCTGGTGCCCATACCCGCTGGCCTGATCGAGGCGAATCATCAACTTGTTCAAGGGCGAAATCTTTGCATTAATGACCTTGCGGATCATCTGGTGCAGCCAGGAGTTGTTGGGTTTGGTAAACGGACACACCCGCTTGCAGTTGGAACAGCTGAAGCCGTTAAAATCGTAACACTTCTCTGATTCGATGTACCATTTGAGCGTTCCTGGATTATTCGAAGGAGACTTTCCCTCCCACGTCCGGGTCCCCTCTTTTACGGCGTTGCTCGGACAGTGTTCGGCACATAGCATGCATGCTTTGCAGAATTCGGTCACGCCGAATTTGATCGGAGAATCAGGTAGAAGAGGCATATCCGTGATGACTTTGGCCAGCCGGACGCGAGGACCATATTTGGGCGTCATCAGCAAACCAAGGCGTCCCAGCTCTCCCAAGCCGGCATCTATGGCCATCGGGATGCTGAGGCCTGTGCCGTTTCCTGCAGGAATGGCCCGGTAGCCGAGTTCTCGTATGAATTCTGCCAGCGTGCATGCTGTAAAAGCCATCCGGGAATACCCGTTTCCCACAGCAGCCGATGCCAGCCTTCCGGGAGAATTGGCAATGCCGTAATAATCCTCCTCGAATGCCAGGGCGATAACTCGGTTCATCGAACTGGGGATATAAAGGACCTCGTCTGTCTGCTCGAACCGCTCTCCCTCGGAAAGCACAGGGATGGCGTGAGCCCGATCTTCCTGTGTGGGAGAAAAACTGTCGGAGTAAAGCCAAAGAGGATTCAATTCGGCGATTCCTGCAAGCGAGGCTCCAAAGAACAGCGAAGCATGTTTTACGGCAATAGATGCCTCTTCCCATGTCATGTCCAGGTCTGAGGGATCCCAAGGGCCGAGCTTGTCTCTTGATAATCCGCTGGCTCCGGAATAGGACTTCCAACCGTAAGAAAGCCCGCCTCCTGATCGGGCACCGTGCCAGCCAGCCGTCATCAGAGCATAATCGAGACGTGTCTGGTTGGGAACTTTTCCCTCACCTTCAACGAGATTGATATAGGTGAGGTTTTCCTTTGTTTCGGGACGATCCCGCCGGTCAGGATCCCAGACATTCCGGCTGAAGGTTGTGGATTTTTCACTCATTCGTTTGATTATTTCGGTGTTGTATTCGTACGGAAAAATTTTTGCGTTGAGTTTTTCTACGAGGAAACCGCCATATTCATCAGGAGCTTCGACCAGCATCCCATCCCTTGTCTTGGCCATTGGTTTAGGTCCGACGATTCCCAGGCCCAGAGAGGATGCACCTATTCCTATGAGTTTTAAAAAGTCGCGTCGGTTGACAGATGGATTAGACATATAGTTTCTCCATATTATTTAGGAATAAATGTTAACCTTATTTGGATTTGCGGATGAAAACAAACCGGCCGAGCAGCACTGCCCAAACGACGGCAATGAATCCTAGAGCAAGCCCCATAACCAGAGCAGCTCTCGCAGCTCCTTCTTCCAGGAAGCTGACGATCACCTCCAGGACAAAACCTGCATACAGCAATCCCAGTATTGTCAGTATCCATTGCCACCAGGATACCTGAAACTGTTTTTTCCGGGCATGAAGAATCAAGAAAATAAATAGGATTGTTAATATTGAGCCGATGATTATATGCGCCATTGTCGATCTCCCAGAAAAGGGATTTTATTTTTAGTCTATATCATATACCAGATGCTCTCTCCCCGGTCAACGTTTCTAATTCGGTGACGGGATACCTGATTACTTAATTCGGGATAATTCGGGGATAGGTACCGAATTGCCTAATACTAAAGTAGCTCAAATAATTCGGTACCTGTCCCCGAATTAACGATCGTCACCGAAAAAAAAAGGAAATATTTTGGGATTTGGATTGTATATAGGGGTGGAGTAAATGATGGAAGTTAAGGTAAAAAATTTCAAACAGGAGGAAAACATGAAAAAAACAAAGTTAGGAATCACAGTTATCGGGATTCTTATCGGACTGATGCTGTTCCTAGGGGTAACCCTGGCAGAAAATGCCGTTTCCCTGGAAGGTGTTGTCATGGACACGAAAGGCGTGGCCGTCCCTGGTGTTGAAGTTATCGCCAAAAACACAGCCACTCAGGTCACACACAGGACGAAAACCGATAGGAAAGGGCACTACGCATTTCAAAATCTCCCCCTCGGGATTTACGATGTGTGGGTGATGATGCCAGGTTTCCAAGCTGTCAAACAGACCGGTGTTAATATCCGGGGCGGTAAGGTTTCTGTGGTCAACTTCACGCTTCAATTCGATGGAAACATGATTTCTCCCGCAAGGCTTGTCGAGGCAGAGCTTGCCGAAGAGAAGACGGCTGACAAAATGATGCGAAGTGTGGTGCCTGGTGTACAGGGTGCTGTGATGGGAGGCGTGCGCAAAGAGGCACACTATCAGCGCCGACCGGATTGGAACACCGAGGAATACGACCGAATCTACGAGAATCGATTCCTGCTTGCGCAGCAAAATCCCCTTTCCACATTTTCTATCGATGTGGACACTGCTTCTTATTCCAATGTCCGCCGGTTCATCAACAGCAACCAGTTTCCTTACAAGGATGCGGTTCGGATCGAAGAGATGATCAATTACTTTTCCTACGATTACCCTCAACCCAAGAAAGATTATCCCTTTTCCATCACCACAGAAATTTCCGCATGCCCATGGAACACATCCCACCGGCTGATTCACATCGGGCTCCAGGGGAAAACTCTCGAATCCAAAAAACTTCCCCAGAGTAACCTGGTGTTACTGCTGGATGTCTCCGGCTCGATGGGCTCGCCCAATAAGCTCCCTCTCTTGCAAAAGGCTTTCAGGCTTTTGGTCAATGAACTGGGACCCAACGATCGTGTTTCGATAGTGGTGTATGCGGGAGCAGCCGGTCTTGTCCTGCCATCGACGGCAGCCTCCCAAAAAGAGGCGATCGTTTCAGCGATCGAGCGCCTGAATGCAGGTGGATCGACCGCAGGCGGAGCGGGAATCAAACTGGCTTACAAAGTGGCCCAAGAGAATTTTATTTCAGAAGGGAACAACCGCATAATCCTGGCCACAGACGGCGACTTCAATGTGGGTGTTTCCAGCACATCCGAGTTGGTGCGCATGGTCGAGGACTACCGCAAAAAGGGGATATTCCTCACGATTCTGGGTTTTGGCATGGGCAACTACAAGGATGGCCGCATGGAACAATTGGCAGACAAAGGGAACGGGAACTATTTCTACATCGACAACTTGATGGAAGCCAAAAAGGTCTTCGTCAACGATATGCGAGGAACCCTGTTTACCATCGCCAAGGATGTCAAGCTTCAGTTGGAGTTCAATCCGGCCAAGGTCAAAGCCTACCGGCTGATCGGTTATGAAAACCGCATGCTCAGGAAAGAAGATTTTGCCGACGACACAAAGGATGCGGGCGAACTTGGCGCGGGTCATACTGTGACAGCTCTTTATGAGATCATTCCCTTCGGATCGTCGGAAGAGATTCCTGGCGTGGACGTTCTCAAATACCAGGATAACAAGATCAGTCCTAAAGCCTTCAAAAACAAGGAAATCTTGACCCTAAAACTGCGGTACAAAAAACCGGACGGCAAGAAGAGCAAGCTAATCGTGCATCCTTTGTTGGACAAAAATGTTGTCCTTGCCAAAACATCCGACAACTTCAAGTTTTCCGCAGCCGTGGCAGCTTTCGGAATGCTGCTTAGGGATTCCGAATTCAAGGGAGATGTCGGCTACGAGAGCATTTTAGAACTTGCTCGAGATGGAAAAGGCAAGGATTTTTTCGGTTACAGAGCGGAATTTATCCAGCTGGTCGAAAAATGTAGCCTCTTGGACAGCATCCGCTCCAAAGGCAACTAACCCTCCTTTCTTCTATTCAGGGACAGCCCTTTCCTTAGGGCTGTCCCTTTTTTTTAGGAACAATAACCCCCAGATTCATCCCAAAAGGCGATTGCTTCCCTTCTAGCAATCCTGCTAATTTTTAGCTATTAACCTGAATTATTCATAAGTATGATTATTTTTAATAGGATTTAATGCTATATGCATTGAAATCAGGGACATGTACCGATTTTCCGAAATCGGTAACGTGTCCCTTGATTTAAAGCTCGTACCTGAATAATTCAGGTTAACCTGAATAATTCAGGAATATAGAGAGAAGAGCCATGTTTTTTGTTATTCCAATAGGTCATGAAAGCAACAAAGTCCGCCGTTTGCCATGGATCACATTCGGAATAATGGCCCTGTGCCTTATTGTGCATATTTTCTTATCCATGGAAGTGGGCGCAAAAGAGAAACAACTGGGGAGTGCGGCTGAAGACCTTGTCAGATATTATTTCAATCATCCCTACCTTGAACTAAACCCGGAAATAATGAAGCTGATGTTTAGCGGAGGAGACGAAGAAAGACTCGAGATCATGCTCAGTTCATACCGTCAAATTGTCCCCCGTCCTAACAGACAGACCGTCGCCGAGGAGCAGGAGAAATTTGATCAACTGGGAATAACGCTGCTCAACTCATTGAATGATGTGCCCTACAGGAAATGGGGCTACATTCCAGCCAACAGATCCTTCCTTGCCCTTTTGACATACATGTTCGTCCATGGGGGCTGGCTGCACCTGCTCGGGAATTTGCTTCTTCTGTATATAACGGGTCCGTTTGTCGAGGACCTGTGGGGCAGGCCGGTTTATGCCACCTTTTATCTCACGATGGGTGCCCTTTCCGCCCTGTTGTATGCGTTCCACTATCCTAACTTTGCAGGTCCGTTGATCGGAGCCTCAGGAGCCATAGCCGGTGTCATGGGGGCATTCCTGATAAATTTCTACAAAACAAAGATCAATTTTTTCTACTGGATCGTTTTTTTCTTTCGAGGTACTTTCGAGGCCCCGGCATTTGTGATGCTACCGCTGTGGGTGATCCTCGAATTTTTTAACGCTAGTGTTATCGATTCTATCAATGCGCAAAGCAGCGGCGGTGGCGGCGTAGCACACTGGGCCCATGTCTGGGGATTTGTGTTCGGAGTGCTCGTGGCGTTGGGGATGAAACGTCTCAAAATAGAAGAAAAATATATTCACCCGAAAATCGAGGCCAAAATTCAAAATGGAGAAGGAGCAGTTGATGTTGTCGTTACGGCTATGCATAAAAAGAATATGGGACGAATAGACGAAGCTTATGACATCTTGCTGGAAGAGGCGAAAAAAAATCCGATGCGGAAGGATGTTGTGGATGCGCTGTGGGATGTGGGTATCGAGATGGGGAACGGGGAAGAGGCCGCCACATTTTTTGTCAAGCTGATCGAAAATGAGGTCAGACATGACCATTTGGATGTGGCCATGAAACGATTTATGGATCTGAAGTCAAAATTCCCACAAGCCTGCTTAAGTGTAACTTATAAATTGGCTCTGCTTAAATACCTTACTGAAAACCGAGAAATGGATGAAGCCGAAAAGCTGGCCACAGAACTTCTTGAAGAAGTGGGGCCTGGTTCCTCTTCTGTAATGCTGCAAAACTTTGCTGAAATCGCGAAAAAGCTCAGCCCGTCGATTGCAAAAAAAACGATCGAGCTCTGCCTCAATCATCCTGAGATCCCGGTGAACCAAAAAGAGATGTTGAGGAATGATTTAAAGAATTTAGATGGAGGAACAGAGGTATTAGCCTAAAGATGGATGGCAGGATGATTCCTTCATTTTTCGGATATGGCTGGCTAGAATCTTATTGCATCGGTTCTTATCTCTTCTGGTTGTGGCGGCAGCAAGGGTCATTATAATGAAAACCGTGCTATCAACTGAGTATTCCACAGCTTCAGGTGAAAAACAGAAAAAATAACGAGCCGACCTTTAATTATTGCTTTAACCTGGGATAAAGGATCATTATATTTTTTCTCAGAAGCCAGGTTTCCATTGGAACTATTTTTTATCATCGGATGTTTAAGGAAGGGAAAGGACGAAAAAGATGAAAAATTTGATATGGAAGAGATTTTTTTCTTGTTTAATCGCCGCTGCAGTTTTAATCCTGGCACATCCCTCTTACCCCGGACAGGATGTTGCCGAAATCAAAAACGGCAGGGTTGGCAAATGGAAAGAGAATCCGAAACTTTCTCTAGAATTTGTGCGGACCATCGGCGAGACGGAATCGGATGATGAAAACATGCTTTTTTATAAGCCGGCGGATATTGGTTTTGACAGGGAAGGGAATATTTACGTGCTGGATGCCGGAAATCACCGCATCCAAAAGTTTTCCCCGGTTGGAAAATTTATCTCCTCGTTCGGCCGGAAAGGCCAGGGGCCTGGCGAATTCCAAATGCCGATGTCCATAGATTTTGACAAAAAAGGCCGAATATACATCCCGGATGCACATAATCAGAAAATAGGAGTCTTTGCCGCAGATGGATCCCTGATCGAGAGTCTGAATATGCACGAACACACGGCCGGTCCTATTCGCCTTTTAAAAGATGGTTTCATGTTGATGGGAACCGGCGGAATGCGATCCATCTCATTTGGGGATTCCAAGGGTTTGAAGGAACTTCCAAAGTACCTGAAATTATTGGATCCAACCGGTACTGTGCGAGCCACCTTCGGGGAGAAGTACAATTATAAGGATATGATGCTGAACTCTGTCGGGAACGATTATCATTTTGATGTCGATCGGGATGGGAATATCTATTCTGCATTCAAGTACCAGAACCGGATAGAAAAATTCAGTCCGGAGGGCAGGCTTCTCTGGCAGGCCAGCCGCCAACTCGGCTACAGCACAAAACCTCCCAAAAAGCGAAGCGACACCAAAATTTCCGGTAACCAGATATCCGTTTCTATCCCACAAATGAACCAGTGCTCCAACGGGATTGCGGTGGATGAAAACGGACGTGTGTGGGTTGTCGGGCTGCAACGCCCGAATATTGAAGTCAAGCCTTCCGGATCCCCCGGTTCTCGGGAAAAACAGGGTGAGGACTCCTCGAAAACGGATATTTTTCTGCTTGAATTGTATGACAGTGATGGAATTCTCCTCCATAAATTTCCTCTGACTCATTACGTCGATAGCATCCGGTGTCACAAAGATAAAATCTATCTGCTCGATGCTGATCACAGAGCTCAATTTTTTGAATACCGGATCATTGAAAAATAATTTGTCAGGAATTAAATGCTTTGAAAAGCCCTATTCATCCCGCAAGTTCTTGATGGGATCGGTCAGACCTCTTTCATGCTGGTGAGCCGGATAGTATCCGCCACGTAAAAGGACCTATGATGGGGATAGGGTTCGTTGTGATTTTTTCAGACTATCCATGGTTCACGGTGCGGATAATCCAGCCAGCGGTTGGCTTCATCATCATCGATGAAGCATTCGGCTTCGGAATCCCATTCCAGCTTACGGTCGAGCTTCATCGCGATGTGTGTCATCACGCAGATGGTATTCGAGCGGTGTCCCACCTCGACCGGTGCCACCGGGTCCTTCCGGCTGTGCATGCATTCCAGGAAGTTCCTCATGTGGTTGGTGCTTACATATAGTTTGATCTCGTCTTCACGGATTTTCTGACGGAGAATCTCTCTGTCAGATGCATCGATCGCACCCCTCTTGACGAATATCCAGCCCTTATCACCCTCGAACCGGACACCCGCCGGATCTCCTGTTTCTTGGATCAGGCGGACACCATTGGCATATTTTGCTTCAGATCGATATGTGGTGTGGACGTCAAAAAGCCCTCTGTCGGGATACGCAGCTTTGGCCTGGATCGCCACAGGGCCTGTATTCTCTGTGCCGTTACCCCACTGCGCGATGTCGTTCATGTGCGAGCCCCATCCTGTGATCATGCCGAGGCAGTATCGTTGGATCTGAAGCCAACCCGGCCGGCTGTAGTTTCTTTGCGGGTGCACGCGGTGCTCGGTGAATGGGGCTTGAGGCGCAGGCCCGAGCCAGAAGTTATAATCGAGATTTTTGGGCACAGGAGCCGGTTGGGGATCCCCAGTGCCTTGGTCCTCGGGCAGCCAGACTTTTATCGTATGCAGTTTGCCGATGCGTTGGTTGCGCACCAGTTCGCAGGCCATCAGAAAGTATGTGGAGGATCTCTGTTGCGAGCCCACCTGGAGGATCCGCTTGTTTTTGCGTACTGCTTGAACAAGCTTCCGTCCTTCAGCAATCGAATAAGTCAAAGGTTTTTCCAGGTACATATCCTTTCCGGCATCTGCGGCGGCTATGGCCTGTACCGCATGCCAGTGATCCGGTGTGACGATCAAAACTCCATCAATGTCCTCTCGGCCCAGAAGTTCCCGGAAGTCGGTGTAGGCAACACAACCCTTATAGCTTCCTTTGTCAAGCTCAGTGGCATAAATCTTTTCTGCCAGCCACTGGGCATCCTCCATACGGTGCCGGTCTACGTCACACACAGCCACGACTCGTGCTCCGATATCCAAACCACGATAGATCAATTCTTGCATATCACCCTGGCCCTGCCGGCCCACACCGATACATCCCATCTGAAGCGTGTTGCTCGGGGCTAAGCGCCCTAATACTCTTGAAGGCACAATGGCTGGGGCCATGACCGTTACAGCTGCAGATTTGAGAAAGTTGCGTCGTGTTATACTCTTACGCTTTTGTGATCTAGACATGGTTCCTCCATTCACACCAAACTATCATGACAAAATAATCAATGTCAATGACATGGAAAGGGGATAAAATAATTCTTGACAAATAAGAATTATTATTATATAATAATTGTGTGCAAAATGATAAGATTTCCGATTGTCTTGATAGGTTCATACAGCACTGCAAAAATTTCGATCTGAAGATCACTCCGCAGCGTTGCGCGATATACAAAAAACTAATGCAGGCAAAAAATCATCCCACAGCCGATGAGATGTTCAACATCGTAAAAAAGGACTTTCCGAATATTTCTTATGATACGGTAAACAGGACGCTATTGACGTTTGCGGAGATCGGCCTGGTCGATGTCATCCCGACCAAGGGCGGGCCGAGGCGTTTTGACCCCCACATGGACAAACATCATCATTCTCATTGTCTCGATTGTGGAAAGATCGTCGATTTTAATAGCGATGAATTCGATAACCTTGGGATCCCGGATCATATCCAAGATGACTTTACGGTGTATACCAAAAGAGTCGTCCTGAATGGTGTGTGCAATAAATGCCGCAGGAAAAAAGGATTTAAAAATCATCACATCGCAATATAAAATAAAAATTATTAATTAAGGAGAATCAAAATGAGTAAAACCGAAGAAAACCTCAAGGCTGCCTTTGCGGGAGAATCGCAAGCAAGGAACAAGTATACCTATTTTGCTGAAAAGGCTAGAGAGGAAGGGTATCACTACATCGCCAAGGTATTTGAGGAAACAGCTTTTAATGAAATGAACCATGCAAAAGACCATTTCAAGCTGTTGGGTGGCGTTGGATCCACAGCAGAGAACTTGGAAGCGGCCAGGAGTGGTGAGAACTATGAAACAATCGATATGTATCCCCAGTTCGCCGAAGAGGCAGAAGAAGAAGGAAACACGATAGCGGCCGTATTGTTCAAAATGATCGGCAAGATCGAGGCCCATCACAGAGAACGATACGAAAAATTGCTGGAAATGGTCCAGAACGGCACGGTTTTCAAAAGAGAAGAGCCGATCAAGTGGAAATGCAGTGTGTGCGGCTTTACTGTTGAAGGAACCGAACCTCCTCCGAAGTGTCCGGCCTGCAAGAATCCCCAAGAATTCTACGAACCAGCCGATTTAGATTTTTAAGGGGGATCAAATGGCAGTTTACAAATGTTCCGTCTGTGACACCGTTTTTGACGAAAACAAGGAAGGGAAAAAATGGGATGAGCTTGGAGGGGACTGGAATTGCCATGTCTGTGAATCGGGCAAATCCGCATGGAAAAAAGTTGAAGAAAAAGTTCGATCTCAGGATGTGTCCGTGGGAGGAACCGAAGATGCATCCGAGTCTCCCGATGAATACCTAAAGCTGGAAGATGAGCTGGAAAGCCACATGGCCGATATCCACCAGATGGCAGAGACAGGAAAACCGATCATCGAACCCATGCGGACAAGAAAACCCGTTCCTTCATGGGATGAAATCTTGATCAAAGGGGCTCAATTGGCTAAACTGCCCCTCAACCGTGAGATGCCTGTCAACACGCAGACCGTTATAGGGCCTAAAGCGAAAATGCCCCTGGTTATTGAAACCCCAGTGTATGTCACTCATATGTCTTTCGGAGCTCTTTCCAAGGAAGCGAAGGTTTCCCTAGCAACCGGGAGTGCTGCTGTGAAGACGGCGATGTGTTCTGGAGAAGGGGGGATCTTACCGGAATCCATGGAACGCGCGCACAGGTACATTTTTGAGTATGTGCCCAATCAATACAGCGTCACGGAGGAAAACCTTCAACGTGTCGATGCCATCGAGATAAAGATCGGGCAGTCCGCCAAGCCCGGAATGGGAGGCCATTTGCCCGGTAATAAAGTGACCAGGGAAGTGGCTGAGGTCAGAGGATTCCAGGAGGGGGAGGATATCATCAGCCCCGCCCATTTTGAAGAGATCAAAGACAGGGACGGCCTGAAAAAGAAAGTCGATTGGCTCCGCGACGCTTCTGGAGGAAAGCCTATCGGCATCAAATTTGCGGCAGGAAATATCGAAGCCGACTTAGAGGTGGCGTTGTATGCTCAGCCGGATTTTATCACGATCGATGGTAGAGCAGGTGCCACAGGAGCGTCCCCAAAATTCGTCAAAGCAGCCACATCGGTTCCTTCGATGTTTGCTCTTTACAGGGCACAAAAGTTCCTCAAGGAGAAGGGAGCTGAAGACGTGTCCCTTGTGATCACAGGAGGGCTGAGAGTATCCTCTGATTTTGTAAAAGCACTGGCCCTTGGAGCGGATGCCATTGCCATAGGCACCTCGGCATTGATGGCCATCGGATGTCAGCAATACCGCATCTGCGACACCGGGAAATGCCCGAAGGGAATCACGACGCAAGACTCGGAATTGAGATCAAGAATCAACATTGAAGAGGCAGCCAAGGGATTGGAAAATTTCCTGAAAGCTTCAACCGAAGAACTGGAGGATTTTGCGCGACTCACCGGGAATGACGATGTCCACAAACTTTCGACAAGCGACCTGTGCACGGCCAATTCTGAGATATCCCGATACACCGATATCGAGCACGTTTGACTATTTTTTCAAGTTGTCGTAGATCAGCTGCAAAAGGCTCTTGACAAAATCAACTTTTTCGCTTTTTGAGGGATTCGTTTTTTCAAAGGTAAGAGGAGGTAAAAATTCGATTGTCAAGGTGGGCCTTCTGTATCTTTTAATCCGCAAGAGATTCAATGCCTGTCTGAAAATCCGGTAAAATATGATTCTGTCTGCCACATAGCGCCAGTATGTTCCCTGGTCGATAGGCGGTCGTTCCTTGATGATGCTCGGAACGATTTTTACGACTTTGCCTTTATTGTACAGCCGGCTGGCCAGGGTCGGGATTGTCGTGTTATAAACGGGATTCTCGAAAGCCTCATAGGTTTTTCCTCCGCTTGGCGCGATGGCGATCGGGATATCCTTTTCCAGGTATCGCACGCATTTTTTCAGCGCTTTGAGATTCGTCCTGAATTTGCTGGATATTTCTTCTTTTTCTGTCGGATAGTCCAGATTGGCGATGATCACATCGAACCTGTTTGTCTGTGCGATAATAAACCGGGCCAAGACGTCGACGACTTTTTCAAAAGCGGCCTTGGTCCAACGGAATCGGATTGCTTTTTGCTGGAATTTTTGTGTGAAGATGGAATCTCTGAGATCTTTTTTCAATATCGGGAGGTTCTTGGGATCTGCCAGCTTGAAATCGGTAAAAAATCTGACATGGGGTTTAGCCGGGGCGCCGATGGCCAGCCAAGCTGGCTCCGCTCGCAAGACGATGTGGTTATAGATAAAGATCACGGGTTCGTTTTTCGGGATGTTTTCCAACCCTTTGCTTTTTGGCTTTGGACAAAGAGGAATCGTCCTTAAAAATTTTACAGACGAACTATAAGAAAGGGTTAGCATCCAGATTTTTACCTTTCGGGACAGGCGGATTGGATGAAATTTGTAAGGTCCTGTTTGGCTTTTACATCCCGGAGGGGTATGGTTCCGGTAGTGACAGTGTAATCGACGACTTCCCCTCCTATTGTCACTGAATGTCTGGTGATCGATTGGAGTTGCTTTTCAGCTATGGATTCATCTGCGGCTGCGAGAAACACAAAAACACAAAGTAGACAAACAAAAATACCCAACTCTTTTTTGAAATGCATTAATTCCTCCTCGGTGGATTTTGATGCTTCATGTTTTATCTACTGAGGCAATTCCGATGTATATCACAACCTCCCATACTGGTCAAACTCACAGTCGATTATTTTACGACTTCTATTGTTTACATTAAAATTCATTTTTTTTCATTTAAAGTGGTTCTTTTATTAACCTGAATTATTCATAAACATGATTCTTTTTAACGGGATTTAATGCTATATGCATTGAAATCAGGGACATATTGCTAGAAATTGGGGACATTTATTGATTTGTTTTGAAATCGGCAACGTGTCCCCTGAATTTCTGCGTTTCCCTTGATTTTTTCCTATTATCCTGCAAATCCCCAACAAGAGCTGACAAAATGGGTGCATCAGCAAAAAATGTTAGTCGAGAAAGAAAATCAAAGGGTGAACTTTTTCTTCGGAATTCCCGTATTTAATACTGTAATCCAGTAAAAGATAGAGAGACCGAGATTATGAAGGACCTGACAAAAATCGAAGAGATACTATTGGTTGCCATTTGGCATCTAAAAGAAAAAGCTTACGGTGTTAAAATCCGGCAATATGTGTCGGCTGTTGTGGAGAAGGAGCTCACATACGGTCACCTCTACAGTGCGCTCAATCAACTCGTCATAAAAAAATACGTGAATAAATCTGTGGGAAAAACTCCGGCTCAAAGATTGGGGCGACCCCGAATATTTTATTCCATCTCTCCTGATGGAGTGAACGCTCTGAAAGCAGCGATGGAGATGCATGAAAAACTCTGGTCCGGAATTTCCAGATATGCCCTCGAGAAGAAGAAGTGAAAAGGAAAAACACTCCCCCCAAAATTCCCGGCTGGTTGATCAGATTATTCGCCTGGTATGATGACGGTTTTGTCGTCTTCGGTGATGTCTGCGAGGAATATTATGAGATCATGAAGTCAAGGGGGAGGACTTGCGCAAAGCTCTGGTTCTGGCGGCAATGCTTCCGCACATTCCCTGTTTTTATCAGTGATTTTATCATCTGGAGGATGATTATGTTTAAAAATTATATGAAAGTAGCACTCCGCAACGTCAAAAAACAGAAGGGTTATGCCTTTATCAATATCTCAGGCCTGGCTATCGGGATGGCTGCTTGCCTCATGATTCTTCTGTGGATTCACGATGAATTGGGCTATGACACATACCATGAAAAAGCGGATCACATCTACCGATTGACGATCGATGCCAACTTAGGATCGCAGATGAGCGCCCCTGTTTCCATGCCGCCTGCCGGCCCGACAATGGTTCGGGTATATCCGGAAGTCATCCAAGCTGCAAGGCTTACCCGACCCGCCAGGTATCCTGTTGTCGTGGAGGATATGGAGTATTTCGAGGAGTTTGTGGCATTTGCCGACAGTTCCCTATTCGAAATATTCAGCTTTCCTTTCCTTGAAGGAGATCCAAAAACAGCTCTCAAGACGGCTTATTCGGCCGTGATCACAGAGGAAATAGCGAATAAATATTTTGGAAGTGACGATCCCATCGGGAAAGTGGTCAAATTCGGCGGAGACGAGGAATATTTTATCACGGGAGTAGTCAAGGATATTCCCCAAAATTCTCACTTCACATTTAATATACTCCGATCCATGGAAACCCGGATTGCCGAAAACAGACAACTGATGGAAAATTGGATGAATGTTTCCCAATTCACATATATTCTTCTAGCAGAAGGGGCGGATCCCAAATCTCTGGAAGAAAAACTTCCTGCTCTCGTCGATAAAACTCTGGGCACAATACTCAAATCCATCGGGGGCTCGATCGTCCTGCATCTGCAGCCCTTGAAAAAGATCCACCTGCACTCGGATTTCATCGGTGATATCGCGGCTCAGGGAGACATCATGTATATCTATCTTTTCTCGGGTATCGCGCTGTTTGTCCTGATCATCGCCTGCATCAATTTTGTCAACCTTTCCACGGCACGTTCGTCAACACGGGCTCAGGAGGTCGGCATGAGAAAAACACTGGGAGCCGTGCGTCACAGGCTGGTGGGGCAGTTTCTTGGAGAATCTGTGTTATACAGTGTGTTTTCGCTAATCCTATCGATCGTTCTCATCCTTATGGCGATGCCCTGGTTTAATGCCATCATCGGCCGCAGCCTGAGCCTGAATATTTTCCAGGTGCCCTGGCTTATACCTGGATTTTTGGGCCTGGCCCTTATCGTTGGGATGACAGCAGGGTGTTATCCGGCGTTTTATTTGTCTTCTTTCCAACCGGTGCGTGTGTTGAGAGGAAAGCTTATTGCCGGGACGAAGAACATCCGCTTTCGGCGTTTACTTGTCGTCGTTCAGTTCGCCATCTCCATCGTGTTGATCATAGGGACGATGATGATATACAAGCAGCTCATTTACATGAAATCCAAAGAGTTGGGATTTGATAAAGAGCACATTGTCGTCCTGCCGGGTTTGCGTGATATCATGCAGACATCCCACCAGACGATGCGGCATGAATTCAAAACAATACCGGGCGTCATAAATGTAGGGGCTTCGTCCATGGTTCCAGGCCGCGGTATCACAAGATCGGTTTTCCAGCCGGAAGGATTCTCACAGGACCAGTCCCAACCCATGGATTACAGGAGTATCGATCCCGATTATCTTCCTACCATGGGGATCGAGATTGTTGCCGGTAGAAACTTTTCCGAGGACTTATCCACGGATAAGGACGAATCGGTATTAATCAACGAGACTGCGGCATCCAAATTCGGTTGGCAAAATCCTCTCGGAAAACAATTCATCCTGAGTCCTGATCAGTCAGGCCAAGAAGGTGAAACTCGGTTAAATGTAATCGGTGTGACAAAGGATTTTCATAGCAGGTCACTCCGGGAAAAAATAGAATCGATGATCCTGTTCTATGACACGACCGGATACACAACATTTGCAATCCGGATTGCGCCTTCGAACATTCAAAAAACATTGGGCCTTATCAAGAATAAATGGAAAGAACTTTGGCCTCAAAGGCCTTTTGAATACTTTTTCCTTGACGACTCATTCGACAGTCAGTACCGGGCCGAGGAGCAGATGGGAAATCTTACCCTGAGGTTTAGTCTGCTGGCTGTCTTTATCGGCTGTCTAGGTCTTTTCGGAATGGCCTCTTATACTACCGAACAACGCACTAAAGAAATCGGGATCCGCAAAGTGCTCGGTGCTTCGGCTGCAATCATTGTCCGGATGTTGTCCAAAGAATACATCGTGCTTGTTGCTATCGGCAACCTGATCGCCTGGCCCGTGGCCTACTTCTTGATGAAAAGCTGGCTCGATAATTTTGCCTACAGAACATCGCTCGCTCCGTGGGTCTTCATAGCCACAGCGTTCTTGTCCCTGGCTGTCGCTCTGTTGACAGTGAGCTACAAGTCCATCAGAGCTGCCTTGTCCAATCCTGCGGACTCGTTGAGATACGAATAACGTTCGCAATTTTTTAGAAACTAAGTCACTTGAGATTTTAATCCCTTCCCATGCGTCTATAATGTTGGATGACGATATTGTAATTTTGTTGGAATACAAATTAAAAAGGAGAACTGTTATGGCAAAACCCAGATTCCCAAAAGATGCAAGGCTCCCGTTTCCCACTCGGATTATACAATTGCGGAACGAGACGATTGAATTGTATGAAATTCCTTATGCAAAGAAAGCGACGGTTCTCAAGGCTCTTTATCCATTTATCCCTAAGCCTTCTCTTGATGATGAGATGTACGATATTCATGCGGATAAAAAATTTATTGTGAAGGAATTCCTTTGGGAACCCATCGACCACGAAGAATAGATGTGTATATACACGTCTACACTTGACATCAATAGTATAATCCCTTATAAAGATAGGTGTCTGTTACAATCTAGATTTTGAGGGATATCATGAAAACGGTAAATGCTTTAAAGATCAGGAACCATCTGGGTGAAGTATTGGAGGAATTGAATAAGACCGGGAAACCTATCCTGGTCAGTAAGGGGAGAAAAATTCAAGCGGTCCTCATCACTCCTGAACAGTTCAAAAAAAGATTTCTCGACTATCAGGCCGAGGAAGAAAAAAAACGTGTGCTGGATACCATCAAAGGATCGAGGGCAAAAAGACGTGGGGCCAAAGACAGCGTCGAGGTACTTCGTGAATTGAGAGGATACGAACTATGATCTGGGTAGTCGATGCTTCCGTCGCAGTTCGGTGGTTTATCGAGCAAGAAAGCCATCCCAATGCTGATCTTGTCCTCGAAAAGATGCTTTCCCAACCGGAGAGATTTGCCGTGCCTGAGCTCTTTAGTTTTGAGGTGTATGCCGTCTTAAATCGGCTCCATCCACAAGGAAATGAGGCATTCCTCAAAGGCATGATTCCTGTTCTCAATTGTGGTATATTGCGTTATCCCATGACCGAAGGCCTTGCCCGTCGGGTATCTGTTTTTGCGAATAGGGGACTTACCGGATATGACGCTTGTTATGCGGCATTGGCAAAAGAATTAAACGGCATGTGGCTAACCTTTGATAACAAGGCCCACCAGCGTATCAAAAAAAACAAACTTTCACATGTTTTATCAAAAAACCTTCCAGAGAATTGGGAGACAGGGAGCATCTGAAGCTAAAATGTTAGGAGAGAATTCTATCGGTTATTTTTTGATGATTCTCACCAATGCTGCCTGGGCTTTGGGTGTGTCGATTTCTTCCAGGGCATCGACTGCTTCAAGACGGATTCTTTTGTTCGAGTCTTCCACAGCTAACTTTTCCAGAACCGGGACGGCGTCATCGCTTCCTGTCTCGCCCAGCATTTGAACGATCATCCTTCTTATCTCCGGATGTTTTTCTGCTTTCAACATCTCGGTGAGAGGGCCGACAGCGTTTTCTTCTGCCATGTCTTCGATAGCATAAAGGACAGCCTTTCGAACGGAGAGGAATGTGGACTTTTTATAGATATCGGAGAGCATTTTCAGGTCCTTCTCATCCAGCATATCTTCAAGCACATAGACGGCGTTTTTGGCCAGTTCTTCGTTTGTCACGTCCATGGCTATGTCGTAAACGATTGCGGTTGTCCCAGGATCTTCGAAATCTCCCACAGCAAAAAGCACGGCCTTCTGGAGCTCTGGCTCGTTGACAACAGCCAATATTTCCTTGAGTGCTGCAAGGGCGCCCAAGACGCTCTCGGTGTCGCCTAAAGTGGCGATGGCGGACCTGCGCATTTCCAAGTTCGAGTCCTTTATGGCCACTTCCTTCAGGATGGAAATGACTGCCGGATCATCGACATCTTCCAGTTCCATGAGAGCCGCTTTCCGGACTTCCAATGATTTGGATTCGTTCATGATTTTTCCGAGGGCAGGAATGAGTTCTTTAGGCTCCCTATCCTCGAGGGCATAAACGGCGGCTTTTGCCAGATTGTCGTCGGCTTCCTGGATGGCAATATCGGTAAGTACGGGGATGACTCTTGAGTCCTCCACGTCTTCCAGACCGTAGATCGCCACTTTTCTCATTTTGGGATCAGGATCGGAGCGGGCTACATTTATCAGGATTTCCATGACCTCTGTTCCCTCCATGTCTTCGAGGACATCCAGGGCTTTACGGCGAAGATCCGGATCGGTATTGTTGAGCGCGATATCCTTCACTTTGGCGAATGCATCGGGATGATCGAAGTCCTCCAGGATGGAGATTATTCTGGCCTGGATCTTTTTATCCGCGGTGCCGTCGTATATGGCAATAACCGCTTCCAGGGCCTGTTCATCCCCCATATCTTCGAGGGCATAAAGGGCCGTCATTTTGATCTCCAGGTCTTCGTCCGTTTTCATGCTCTCGACGATGGCTCCGTATTTGGTATTGCCTTCTTTTGCCAGACGATGAGCGATTCTGAGCATGTTGGATTTTGCATCATCTACCCATTTACTCTCCAGATTAGCTTTGATGAATTGATCGTAGCATTCGAAGACTTCCTCGAGAGGGTAATCCAGCTTTTCGCGCGTGAAGCACTGCCAGAAGTGGGCATCATCGATCCAGACGCTGCGGCGGAAGTTCCGAGTGAATTTTGCCAGTGCCGTGTTGGCGTCTTCCCATTTTTCCTCGAGAACGAGGCTATAGGCTTGTTTGTAGGCTTTGGTGTCTTCGTCTTGGGGAACGCTGGCCACTGAAGGAGGAGAGAAAAGAGGAAGGGAAAAAAGAAGAATAATGGCCGTACTTAAGATACGCATGCTTTTTTTATTCATTTTATACTCCTATTAAATTGTCTTTGATTTTTGCAATAGTTGTTTTGAGAGACGGAGGTCGGAGAGGTTGATTTCCATCAGAATTCCTCGATTGTTTATGCCGTCTTTGATAAGCTCGATGGCATCGAGGTCATTTTCAGATTCCAGGTTGGCAATCTGGAGGAGGATTATCTCCAGGCTTGTGACGAGGCTTTCAAGGCGCTCCCGGTCGGATTCGGCAAGTTCTTTTTTGAGAAAACTTGCCTCCTTGACCAATTCTCTGGAGACCTGTTTCTGATAAGGTAGGTCTAAGGCATAAGGGTCTTCTGTGGAAGAATCGAAATTGACGAGAGCCAGAAGAATTAGTTTTGTGCGTTCGATGTAGTTCTGACTCCTGTGCACAAGTATCGTTTCAGGCTGCGGCTGTGTGGCGAGGTTGGGCTGTCGGGAAGCGTGTTGAACTCCTGGAATGGGGGGTGAAAACAGGGCCCTGCCGATGAATACACCGATGACAATAAGCGCAACGGCGGCTACGGCTTGATAGGCCCATTTCGGCGTTACGCTGAATCGCCTCCCCCTTTTTTCTCTTGAGGATTCGGGGGCAATGGCAGAGGCCTCATCTGTTTCAATCTTTCTCGCTAACTTTTTTTCGTATGAGTCCCAAAATTCTTCTGGGGGCTCGGGTCGAACTCTTTTGCCTGTGAAATGGAGAACGGCCTCCATTTCTGTGAATCGGGATTTGCATTTTTCACAGGCTAAAATGTGGTCGTCGAAGAATTTTTTCTTCGGGAGATCCAACTCTTTGTAGAAGTATTCCAGAAAAAGCGAACGGCATTTTTTGCATTTACTCATGGGGAATCTCCATTGGATATTCATTCATAAAGGGCGAAAGCTCTTTGCGGAGCTTTCGGATGGCTCTGAAGAGAAGACTTTTGACCGTGCCGATGGTGACGTTCAAGATTTCGGCAGTTTCTTTCAATTTGAGACCGTTGTAGTGGCACATGACAAAAACGGTTCTTTCCTTGGGGGAAATCTTTTGGAGTGCCTGAGAGATGTGGTTTTGGATTTGGGCAGATTCTGTGCTCTGCACAGGATCGAAATTGTGAGCGACGCTGGCAACGAGATTTTCCTGGGTGCTCACGTGGTCCAGTTCACCCGCGGACTTCGCATGTCTCACAGATTTTCTGCGGAGGGAGTCGATACTACTGTTGACAGTGATCTGGTGAAGCCAGGAGCTCATTTTGGCATCCCGGCGGAAAGTCTTCAAAGCGCGAAAAGCTTTCATGAACACCTCCTGGGAAACATCTTCAGCCTCATGATGGTCTCCGGTGATGTCATATGCGAGGTGATAAATCTTCTTTTTGTACCGGCCGACCAAATCATAGAAGGCCGCTTGATCTCCGCTGCAAATGCGGTCGATAAGAATTTGATCATTTTGTGCCATCTCTTTTTACCCCTATTAGACGAGCCTTCCCTCGAAATGGTTTACAAAAAATCACTTCTATTATGGAATTCTAATCACAAAAATTCAGAATATCAAAAGATTATTCATACCGGAGGGAATCGACCGGATTGGCGGTGGCGGATTTTAGTGAAGTTTTCGAGCCATTTGTTCATGACGAAGTACCCGATTGGCCAGGCAATGAGGTTGGCCAGCAAAACCCATTTGAGGAATTCCCGTCCCAGGAGCACAACGATTCCGGGATTCGAAGCTCCGAGCACCTTACGGATGCCGATTTCCTTGGTGCGCTGTTCTGTGGGGAAGGATGAAAGCCCAAATAGTCAATCAAACATCGGGTCTGTGCGAATGGTGAGGGATTTGGTCAGGAATTTTCCGTTTACTGTCAGAGTCACTTTGTACACACCTGGTTCGGCCGGGATGGGATTTAGCTTCTGGGTTCTCCTGTTGATGCCGGCAAATTTCAGCCCCCGTTTCTCGAGGGATTCTCTGAGTTTGTTGCCGATTTCCCTTCTTTTTTCCCATTCAGTAACTTTTGTATATTTGTCGAAAAACGCTTTTTCTTCCTCGTTTAACTCGGGCGGATTGAACTGGAACGGCCAGAGATATTTGTTGATACCGGATTGATCCTTCAGTTCGACCTCCATTGTTTGCTCGCCCTTCCAATCAGAAATAATCAGCTTGGCATCTTTGGCGTTAGCTCCCAAATAGTAGCTGACCATGGCTCCGCGGGGAGGATTTTCCCCTTGAAACAAAAATTGACCCCTGGATCCCCCCCGGCTGATGCTCCTCCATTGTGTGGCAATCCGTTGATCGAAAAGATAGGCCGGGGAGGCGTCGATCTCTTTGTTTCTGTGCTGGAGAGGAGTGATGTCGTCGCAAATCCAGATGCCGCGGCCATGGGTGCCTGCGATCAAATCATTATGAAGAGGATGGATCATCAGATCATGAACAGCGACTGTAGGCAGGTTGTTCATGAAACGATCCCATGTTTTGCCGCTGTCATTCGAGATGAAAAGCCCAAACTCTGTGCCCAAGAAGAGCAGGTTTTTGTTCTTGTGATCCTCACGGATGACATAGGCTACTTGGCCATCGGGAAGGTTGCTGCGGATGCTGGTCCAGGTTTTCCCGAAGTCAATTGTTTTAAACACCCAAGGCATGAAATTATCGCTGCGGTGGCCGTCGAAGGTCACATAACAGGTGCCCTCAGCATAGTGTGATGCCTCTACACGGCTGACCCAGATTCCATCAGGAACTCCCTTGAAGTTTGGTCGCACATTATTCCAGGTCTTTCCTCCATTTAGAGTGAGCTGGACGTTTCCGTCGTCGGTTCCGGCCCATATGATCCCCGGTTTGAGCGGTGATTCAGAGACGGTGACGATCGAACAGTGGTTCTCTGCTCCTGTAACATCCGCTGTGAGTCCTCCGGTTTTCCTGTCGATCTTGACAGGATCATTGGTGGAAAGATCCGGGCTGATGATTGCCCAAGATTCGCCGCGGTCTGTGGTCTTGAACAGAAAATTCCCTCCGAAAAATACTGTTTTCGGATCGTGAGGAGAGATGATGATCGGGCAGTTCCAGTTGAACCGGAAAGGACTGTCTTTGCCCCATCCGGCTTTTTCCTGCATCTTCAGGATATCCTCGGTCACATAGGCATCGTAGTTGACGATGTTTTCTTTTCTTGGCCTGATAGATTGTGATTCCCGGGTTTCTACGTTCACACGGCTGAGGCTTCCCTGCTGGCTCTCGGCATACACAGTGCGCCAGTCCGTCGGGTCGACGGCACAATAAAATCCATCCCCGCCTCCGATATTGAACCAGTGATCGGTCAGAATACCTGCCCTTTCCCTGCTCATGGAAGGTCCACCCCATGAGCCATTGTCCTGGAGTCCGCCGTAGACATAATAAGGATCGCGCATGTCTGCACCGATAGCGTAGAACTGGCTAATGGGAAGGTTGTCGAAAAAGATGTAGTTTTTCCCGTGGTCATGGGTCAAAGCCGATCCCCCATCGTTCCCGATATAGTAGCGGTTTTTGTTGGTTGGATCAGACCAGAGGGCTTGGTAATCCCCATGAATCCCGGTGTTCTGTCTCTCGAGAGTTTTGCCGCCGTCAGAGGAAATGTGGTAGCTCCCGGCAACGACATAAACGATCTTGTCGTCGATGGGATTGAGGTAAATGTGGCTGTAGTAAAACGGGCGGTTGTTGTACCTGTTCATGTACTGCCAGGACGCTCCCCCGTCTTCTGACCGGTAAATTCCGGTTCCGAGCTTGCTCATGTTTTTGTAATCGGGATTTTCAGAACCATCCTCAAGGTTTTCTCTGGGCTGGAAACCATGTTCGACAAAAGCCATCAGCACGTTTGGTTTGCTCCGGCAGATGGCCAAACCGATCTTCCCGGTATCTCCCTCAGGGAGTCCGTTCACGAGCTTTGTCCAAGATTCACCGGCATCGGTCGATTTGAAGATGCCGCCGTTTGGGCCACCGCTATCAAAACGATAAGCCCTCCTAATCCGCTGCCAGAATCCGACATAAAGCACATTCTCGTTCGTCGGATCCATTACCATATCGATGGCACCGGTTTTTCCGTCGTCGGGCAATCCGTTGGTCAACTTGTTCCAGGTCTTTCCTCCGTCTGTCGTTTTGAACAAACCTCTATCGCCTTTGTATCCCCAGAGATGTCCGCCTGCTGCGGAATATACGATGTCAGGATTTGTAGGATGAGTGATGATCTTGGATATGGAATGGGTGCTTTTGAGCCCCATGTGGGTGAAAGTTTTTCCTCCATCTGCGGATTTGTAAATCCCATCGCCCCAGGCTATGCTGTTCCGCGTGTTTTTTTCCCCGGTGCCGACCCAGATGATGTCTGGATTAGCCTGATAAAAAGCCACATCCCCGATCGAGGCTGCTCCGTATGTGTCAAAAATCGGCTCCCAAGAAGTGCCGCCGTTTACGGATTTCCAGACACCTCCTGATGCCGATCCGATAAGCACGGTCGTGAAATCTTTGTCCAGGGCTTCGATATCGGAGACGCGGCCGGACATATTGGCCGGGCCGATGTTGCGCCACTTGAAAGCTTTGGCAATTCCCGAGTCTTCCATTTGGGCATGGAAAGCTTTAGGCGTGGCCATGATAAATAAGACACAAAAAATCCCAAGAATCACAGACATTTGTTTTCTTCCGTTTTTCATAGACTCCCTCCTCTTTTTATTTTGATTTTGATAGGAAATAAAAACATGATATACAGGATGGGCCATTATATATGAAAAAAACAAGAAAATAAAAACAGAAGATCTTTATAACCTCCAGTTATATAAAAAACCATAAAGCCTAATTTAATAACCTGGAGTTATACAATGGGGGATGGAGCTCTGGCCTTAGAGGTGGTAAAATAAATCAAGGTACGCTAATGCACTGGAATGAAATTCCCGAGAGAAGAGGAGAACCGAACTTTGAAAATTTATTAGCAGTCCTTCGGCGTGAAGTTCCCGATAGACCTACCTTATTCGAATTCTATTTCAACGAGAGGATTTACAGCCGGGTTATCCCCGGTCCCACTCCTTCCGAGGAATCGGCATGGTTAAGACGTTTTATTCAAACATTCCATCGACTGGGATATGACTTTGCCACGATTCTACTGCCCGGCTTTCAATTTTCTGATCCCGATCTTAGGGAGACAAAAGAAACCTTTTCTTTGAATGAAGGAGCGGTGATCCGTAACCAAAAGGAATTCGATGCCTTTGATTGGCCAAATCCTGAAGAGGCGGATTATAATCTTTTTAAGCAGCTTTCCGAAGGTTTACCGAAGGGAATGAAGCTGATCCCGTATTCTCCGGACGGTGTTCTCGAAAATGTCATTCGGTTAATGGGTTTCGATACCTTGTGTTACAGGCTTTACGATGATCTGCAGTTGGTGGAGGATGTTTTCGAACAGGTTGGATCCCGGTTGGTTCAATATTATAAAAAGGCTGTTCAGTATGATTGTGTGGGGGCATGTTTGGCCAATGACGATTGGGGCTTTAGCAGCAACACTCTGATTTCGATCGATGCCCTGCGCCGTTTTGTTTTCCCCTGGTACAGGCGGATCGTCGATATTTCTCATGCGGCAGGCAAACCAGTCATTTTGCATTCCTGTGGTTACTTTGAAAACATCGTTGAAGAAATCATCGAAGACATGCATTTCGACGGCCGCCACTCCTACGAAGATAACATCATGCCGGCCGAGGAGGCCTACGAAAAATATCATGACCGTATTGCTATCATCGGGGGAATCGATGTGAATTTTCTCTGTGAAGCGACTCCCGATGAGGTTTATGCAAGGTCCAAAGCAATGCTGGAGCGAGCGTCCGATCGAGGAGGTTTTGCCTTGGGGACTGGCAACAGCGTGCCCGAATACATGCCAGATGAGAATTTTTTTGCCCTGATCCGTGCAGCACTGGATTTGTGCTAAATTTTGAGACAACCCGAACTCAACTTCCACACAAAGCGATCAGTTGACTATATCCTTCCCTTTATCCTTATCAATTAACCTGAATTATTCATAAACATAATTTTTAAAATCAGGGACATGTACTGATTTTCCGAAATCGGTAACGTATCACTTGGAAAAATTATGATTTTTCCTGGTTAATACAAAGTAGTAAAAATACCCATCTTCAGTCTTGGCTGAAGCGATTTTATATTGCTGATGAAACTTGCTGGACCGCAGCAGCTCGATCTCAGCTGGATAAAAAGGTCGAATGATCTGTTTTGGCGGCAGTAATTCTGGCTCGAGGCCATAGATTCCGAGGATCACATAAGTGGGCTGTCGGCTCAGAACATACTCTACATCATGTTTTTCATGCCCCGCTTGCATCCTGCCTATTTCACGTGTGGCTTTGTGCCCGATGGTCAAATCGTTTATCCCGAGCATATCGATTGTTTTAAGTTCTGAGAAGTAGGGAATGGCTCCTGCTGGAATCACGGCTATGGAATCGCCAGGTTCTCCGTGTTCTCTAAACCATAATCCGATCTTTTTCCATGAGCTAACCTCGTAGATATCCTGCATGACATAATCGAAGGCAGGTCCTCTGAAGGCGTGGGCCATGGAAAAAATCCATGAAGCAAGGAGTATGGCTGTAATAATTGTTCTTCCGGATTTCCATTTTTGTATTTTTTCAAATATTCCGGAAAGTGACCAGGCAATGAGAAGAAAAATGAGGCCGGTTAAAGGGGCAAAAAAGCGAAACATGGGCAAACCATCTCCGCCGACGTAAATAATATAAAATATGAACAAGAGTATCACGACAGATATCACCAATAAGTATTTTTTCCTCTTTACCCACATGAATCCCACAAAAGCTGCGAGGAGCCAGTAACCAGTGATTTTGAGGAATCCATGCAAATAAAAGAATCCCCGGTTCAATTGAGAACCTCCCACATCCACCTTTGCGTAGTATGAGTTGGGGAAGATAAATCCATAATAACTCAGGCGCCATATAAAATAAGGCAAAAATATGGCTGCGAAAACGATATTCCATAATAACCATTTCTTTCGAAAGCCTGGATTTTTCAACATAATCAAAAAAGCGGATACAGAGACTATGGCTGCAATCAATACTCCTTCTGGTCTGGTCAAAGACGCCAACGCCAAAAAAACTGCGCTTGTTATGGGAAAACGTTCTTTCTGTACGCCATCAGCAGCAAGCAGGACACCGAGAGTTATAAGGAAAGCAAAAAGCGGCGTTTCCAAGCCACCCGTGGCCCATACTGCAAACGGTGGACTGACTGCCAAAAAAAGTGCAGGCATCCATAGAAGCTGTGGAAAGCGTTTGTCTGCAGGGCTGAAATGAACGATAGCTGCTATCGTTCCAAGCCCACAAAGCATTCCGAGGATCCGCACTATCGTTTCAGGAGCAAGAGAAAAGAGAAACGAAAGCGCAGACAGAATTACCCAAAGGAAGTTCGTGTAGCCCTCGACTCTCTCTCCAGGGTTGAATACTAGACCATGGCCGTCAGCCAGATTTTTCGCATACCTGAAGCTGATATACGCATCATCCACTATATGATTGAAGAAAGGAATGACCATGATGAGAAAGACAAAGCCAGAAACAATAAATACAGCTTTTTTAGATGTTGAGATCGCCGAGATCCCAAGGAATATATCTTGCTCAGAGTTTTTCATGCGACGTTTATTCCCGATGATGAATCTAACTTTAAAATTATACTACCTTCTAAAAAAGGAACACAGTATTTTCTTTAAGTAACTTGGCTGTCATAAGCTGCCAAAACGCCCATCAAAGAATTTAAAGGCAAAAAAATTTAGTTGATTTTAAAGAAAATAATTCTATGAAGCGTCCAATTTTTAAGCTTAGAATTACTTTTTTTGGTATGAAATCACAAGTCTAAGCAAAGTTTCCTTTCTTTTTGATGTTATTGACTTTTTTTAAAAATCGTTTTATCCTCAGCTTAATTTAGCTTATAGGAATTATAGAGATAGTAGATTATAATATTACCGAAATATAAGGCTGAAATCATGTACAGAAATCTGATTATGTTTATTGTCTTACTGTTTGGATTTGCTGTTTATTCACCAGCGCAAGTGTGTGGTCCAGGCTGTCCGGTTTGCTCTGGATCAGGCCAAAGCACAGGTGCCCTATTGTCCCCTGGAACTCTGATTTCGACCGCCATGGCCATCCCTGATGGTGAAGATGAGACTGGCGTATTTAATTTTCGTGTTGGCGTGAGTTCCTGGCTCGATGTTGGTTTGGGATATTCAGTGAAATCTGATAGATTCATTTGGAGTGTTCGGTTGCAGCCTTTATCCGAAAATGAAGAATCTTGGAGACCTGCTATTATCGTGGGGACGGGCAGCGTACAAACTGGAGGGAGTGATCAATCAGCTTTTATCCAGGTGACAAAATCTTTTGAATTCAGCGAAATATTTTCTGCTCGTTTTTCTATAGGCGCAGCAACTTTGTTGCCCGACTTTGATAAGGAGTATTTCCTGGCCGCCATTACTATGACTGTAACAGAACGTTGGAGTCCTTTCTTCAACTACGATGGCATCAATTATCATCTTGGCCTTTCCTGGATGCCGAATGATTGGCTATTTGTTACAGGTTTAATGGTTGAAATGAAAAATCCTGCCATCATGGTTGGTTTTAGATGGAACTTCGACAAAAAAATATCTCCCAATTGAATAGCGTGAATCCAGAAATCCAACGATTCTTTGGCGGATGTGGAACTCAGCTGCTCCTGCCCAAAGGATAATACAAAAATAATGATCACATACTTGGGTGCTAGATTTTTTATGAACACCTGCTAAATCCGCAATTGGGACATGTGGGACACTTTTCATCGGGAAGAGAAGCGCCACACTCCTTGCAATTGATATCGAAAAAATCTTTGCGATTGTTTTTTGACTCCCCTAGATGCCTTTCCAACACCTTGGCGATTGCATCCGGTATAGACTGAACGAGCCCTCCTTCTGTGAATATGGGTTCAGATCCACCGATTCCTTTGAGCTGATTGATGACTTCTTTAGGATCGACTCCGCTGCGCAGGGCAAGAGAAGTTAACCTCCCAAGGGCTTCTGCATCGGCCATCGTCGAATACCCGCTCTTGCCGATGCTCGTAAAGACCTCGAAAGGCTTCTGGTCAAAATAAGAGATGCTCACATATAAGTTTCCGAATCCCGTCTTGATTTTATCGGTAACCGAAGGAAGGGAATTGGGTCTTTCCTTCGGGATCCGTTTTCCGGATGGAAGTGACTTGTAAAGGACCTGTTCAGCCCGGCACCCGTCCCTGTAGATAGTTATCCCTTTGGTGTTCAAATCATAGGCCAAAAGAAAAGCTTTTTCGACATCCTCAATTTTTGCATCATTCGGGAAGTTAATGGTTTTGGAGACAGAATTATCCACGTTTTTTTGAAAGGCAGCCTGCATCTTTATGTGCCATTCTGGAGAGATCTCATGAGCCGTAACAAAGTAGCCTGGTAATGGCCCATTGTTATTGTTTTGCTTCCACTCTTGATACAGAGGATGGATGTCTTTTATCTCTCTGTCGATGATTTTTGAAGTGAATTCAAAAGCAAAGACAGGTTCTATGCTGGAGGAACATCCCGCCAGTCGGGATATAGTCCCAGTCGGAGCAATGGTAAATACGGTCGCATTCCTCCTTTTTTTTCCGTTAAAGATGGACTTTGGAATATTGGGAAAGTTTCCCCTGCTCTCAGCTAGCTTTTCCGATTCAGCCTCAGCTTGTTTTCTCATGTAAGAGGCAATTTTTTCAACAATCTGGATTGCTTCTTGTGTGTCGTATTTGATCTCCATTTTTATCAGAAGATCAGCCAAACCCATCACACCCAAGCCTATCCTCCTGTTGGCCTTCGTCATTTTTTCGATCTGAGGGAGGGGATATTTATTAACTTCGATGACATTATCCAAAAATCTGACAGCCACGGATATAACTTCCGAAAATCTTTTCCAATCGAATTTATCTTTTTTCGAGGGATGGAAAAAATGAGACAGGTTCAAAGAACCCAGATTACAGGATTCGTATTCGTGGAGAGGTTGTTCCCCACAGGGATTGGTGGCCTGAATTGGACCAAGGCCTTTGGTGGGATTATTCTCGTTGATCTTGTCGATAAAAAGAAGCCCTGGATCTCCTACTTCCCAGGCGGATTCGACAATCATGTTAAAAATTTTTCGAGCCTTTTTTTGTCCCTCTATCTTTCCAAGATAAGGATTGTAGATGTCATAATCACCATCGTTTTTCACGGCTTCCATGAATTCATTCGTAGTGGCCACGGATATGTTGAAATTGTTTAAACTCTTCCCATCGCGTTTCATCCTGATGAATTCTTCTATGTCCGGATGATCCACCCTTAGAATGCCGATGTTGGCTCCCCGTCTCGTCCCTCCTTGTTTGACAGCTTCGGTGGCTGAGTCGATAACCTTAAGAAAAGAAACTGGGCCCGAAGCCACTCCTTGTGTCTTCCGCACAAAACTTCCGTTTGGGCGGAGACGACTGAAATCGAAACCTGTTCCCCCTCCTTCTTTATGGACAAGAGCCGCGTTTCTTACCGACTCGAAAATAGATTCCATGGAATCTTCGATTGGGAGGACAAAACAGGCACTCAAACACAAATCTCTACTCGCTCCTGTCAGAGTAGGGCTGTTGGGGATGAAATCCCGAGCCATCATCACATCGAAGAATTTTTCTGCCCACTTTTTTTGAGCTGCTTTTGTCCTCTCTGCTGAAGCGATGTATTCGGATACCCTGCGAAAGAGGTCAGATGGACTCTTATCTTTTCTCTCACCTTTCTCATTCTTTATAAAATAGCGGGTCTCCAAGATTTTTAAAGCGTTTTGGGAAAATCCCTCTGTGCCCATATTTACCTCCAATGTTGGTTGCACTATATATAGTAGCATAATAAATATATGATACAATATGTTGTATGTCAAGTATTTTTATAAATTTTATAAATATAAAATAATTTATCTCAGGAAATCATTAATCAGGCGATCTAGACGGAGGACCCGGGTGATGAGAAATAGAGCGTAACGAAAAATTCATCGTATTCGGGTCAATTTTTTTTGAAAAATGTTTTAAATCTTTTAATACTACTAAATTTATAATTCTGATATAATCAGCTATGATTAATATTTTGATTGTGGTGAAAGACTACGAGAATTGAAAGGAGGGAATCATGGAAGTTTTTTACAATGTTTTGATATTTATTCATGTGATGGGTTTTGTATTTATGTCGACACCTCTGTTCAATCTTATCGTTGTCAATGAACGGGCTCTTTTAGGCTCCTCCTTCAACTACTATGCGGATCGATACCAAGAGAATATCATCCGGCACGGTGCGATCAGATGTTATGTATTCCAGTGGACCGTTTTGATTTCTGGCGTTTTATTGATCATTTTTGGCTCACTGGGTATCGAGGCCCTCTGGACAAGCTGGATCGTACTTGTTAAAACGATCATCCTGTTCACGATGATGGGATTGTTATCCTATGTCCA
>RCNB010000049.1_pt1 | contig 88449 bp, 79 predicted proteins | sample 2041321 | NCBI WGS metagenome assembly RCNB01 (sample SAMN09708232, study PRJNA481090) | Marine sediment metagenome, whole genome shotgun sequencing project. | reverse complement strand
TCCTTTCCAATCTCCGGCACGAGCGCTAAAGGATCTTCCGGATCCACGTCTCCAGGATCAGCCGGCCAGGAGATCTCAAAGGAGTCTCCAGAGTTTTTGGAGTCCACAAAAAATCTGACATTTCTGACACTATAAAAAAAGGGCGATCGCCTATGCGGTGATTATGGAGAAGAGGGATGGTAACCAGTAATGCTGGTCTTTCTGGTAAAGAGAAAACGCAATTTAAAAAAGGTGATGATCCGTGCAGGAATTGTTGAAAAATGTTGAAATTCAATTTAAAGTTTCCAGTAAACAACTGAAAAAAACTGGAAAGCTTTACCATAAACAAAGGTGAAAAAAGGGTGATTATGGATGGATCATCATTTCGGATTTCCCAAAAATTCATTAAAGTGTAGGCTAACAAAAGCTAACATCTGATATTAATTTTATAAAATTACCCTCCTCTAAAATAGAGGGAAAATAGAGAGAAGAGCCAAAAAGGTGAGCATGGATGGAGAGAAGCTCACTAAAACAGTGAGAAAATAGTGGAAATGAAGGTATGATTTATTCAATCCTTCGTGCTGGGATGAATTAAGATCGTGGCTCAGAATCGATGTGAGGGTTTTAGATTGACAACCTAGTTTAAGAATGAGTAATATTTCCTTATTCGGAGTCAGCAAATGCGATTTTCAAGACATTAATCCTTAGTAGGTAACTAATGAAGGATACAAAATTGTTCTTTGATTTGGTGGCATTATTTGATGTAACTGCAAAATTTTATGAAGATTATCTCATCATCCACGAGGAAATGTTCAAACCATCAATTAGGAAGATAATGCCTCTTCACCCTAAATTTGAAAAAATAGATTTTAAAAAGTGTAACGAAAAATTATCAAATATTTCTGCTGAGCTTGAACGTGTGAGATACAAAATGAAACATATTATCAGGAAGAGCAAAAAAAATATTTCAGCTATTGAAGGATTTGATAAATTTGTAGAATATCTTGAGGATTATTTTAGAGACTTATGGATGGTAATTTGTTCATTGAAATCATTAGCAGAGAGATATGAAGAAGAGTCTGAAGGGTTTCGTAAATTCCCCGTTAAGGAACAGAAAAGACTGTTCAATTATTATATTAAGCAAGTAGAAATTTTTAATGCAACTCGAGAAATTGTACTTTTATATTTAATGGAATTTTCTAAGTATTTAACAAAAGATGAGTGAAAGAGATAGATTAATCTGCATACAAAAGCTGTATTCACAATCCACAAGTTTCGCATATATCCTCTTTTGTGTTGTGTTGAGGAAATAGAAGGGGAGAGAGATATGAAAAAATGTCCACACTGTATGGAAGAAATCCAGGATGAAAATGTTCGATGTTCAGCTTGCGGAGAATTTCCAAAAAAAGAATATTCTCAAAAGACAAGGATTAACGCACAAGAAAAAATTAGAAATAAAAAATGGACTTTGATAGCAAATTTCATTATTGGAGTGATTGTATTTTTAATCCTCAATCGAATTCTGAAGAAGGAAATCACAGATGCATTATTCTTAGCTGCGATTGTTATTGTGACCTTTGATCTGGTCATAAGGACGATAAAGAAAATATTAAAGAGAAAATGAGGAAATAGAGGCCAGGCATGATGGTCTTCCCGAGGTCGAAGAATCGAAGAAGAGGCTGGCGGGGTTGAGGGACAATTGAGGCGAGTGGAAGCCGGGATTAGCCGGCCGCCTGATTGATAAAAATGAACCTCAATGGTAAATACGCCTCATTAGGTAGACGATTTTATTACTAGATTTTCTCAATCCTCAAATCTTTAATCCTGAAAATGCTTGACTATTCCTTTATAAAGGGCTATATTATCCTAGAGGGTATTCAATGGAAGAAATCAGAGAAGTTGAGATGCTTAGAAAATTCAAGGAAGAATCAGGCTGGAGCTTTGAGAGAATAGCCCGGGAAATAGGGGTAAGCCATCAAAGTGTTATGGCCTGGATTAATAGAGGGGTAAAGCCGACTCCCTTAGCAAGAAGAGCAATAAAGGCTTTCCTAATTGAGCATTTATAGGTTGTAAAGGTGAATGTAAAGCCGTTAATCATACTTAGATCATTCGTCTATGAGTCTCTCAGGGCGTCGTTTTCTGAAACAATCGGCATAATCATTCAATCCGTGGCGGGGGCTACGGTCTCTGCCCGACGTTGAGAGATTAGGCGGCAAAAAATAAATTATTGTTGAGCAAATGAGTAAAAAGAAACCTGAGTTAAAAAAGCCTCTACACCCTGAGAGACTTCAAAAAGTGATGGAAGAAGTTGAAGAATTACAAAGTATCTTTAATACAACTCGAGCTGATATACAGATGGTCCAAGATTGGGGGAGAAAAAAGCCTGGTTATCAATTTTGGCGTAGATTATATGCCCGAACAATTTTTTCACACATTGATGGATTTTGTTTTTGTTTAAAACAGATAGCTCGCCATTGGCATAATCAATGGGACCAGACATTGTCGCGAGCAGAAGTTGCGATAATTCATGAAGAGTCCCATAGTTTAACAGATAACGGGCGAGCCAAAACCAGGCCCTTATATCAGGGATCTGAAAAGAATTTAAGGTTTGCCATTAAAATATTTACCCGTGTAATGGAATTGAGTTTTAAGTTGAAGACCGAGGAAGAGGGTTTCCGGGCTTACAAGAAAGGCATAGAGATTAGAAACCGGATCACCCACCCTAAAAAGAATGATTATTTAATTATTACTGATAAGGAATTAAAAATCCTTGATATTGCCCTAGGGTGGTGGATCGAAACATATATGGGGCTTTTTTCAGAGATGGAGAAGAAAAGGAAAGCCCTGGCGAAGGAAACTCAGGTAAAGGGTGAATAATGGGCATTTATAAAGTCATGGGCAAAAATGGCAGTTAAAGGAACTGTTTTTAAGCGCGCTTATAAGCACAGCGGCAAAGAAGTCTGGTGTATTAATGTAAGCCACGATGAAGGAAGATTAAGAAAGGCCATAGGAAGCAAAAAGGATGCAGAGAATATCCTGGCGGCTACGATAGCCGATATCCTTCGGGGCGAGCATAATTTTAAAAAATCCCAAAAAATAAGGTTTGAGGATTTTGCTGAGGATTATCTTATATATTCGAAGACCAATAAAAGGCCAAACTCATATATAAGAGACAAATCCAGCTTTGGTCACTTAATGCCCCATTTCAAAGGAATGACGCTCTCGAGCATCAAGCCAAAGCACATTGAATACTATAAAAAAGCGAGGCTTGAAACTGATATCAAAGTACGCCCGGGTAAAAAGAAGCCGGACCCGGGTACGATAAACAGGGAGCTTGATTCGCTCCAGGCCATGTTTACAGTTGCCGAAAAGCTGGATAGCTTTGAGGGAAAGAATCCAGTTAAGGCAGTCCAAAAGCTACCCATGCAAGAAAAGCCCATGAGGATCCTTAAAAAAGACGAGATCGATCGGCTTGTAAGGATCTCTGAGGGCTTTACGCGAGCCCTTATCATCATTGCCCTAAATACTGCAATGAGAAAAAACGAAATCTTAAATTTACGATGGAATGACGTTGACTTTGCTGGAGGTTTTATCCATATTAAGGAATCAAAATCGAATAAGATTAGAAAGGTTCCCATGAATCTCGTAGCTGGAAACACGATAAAGGAAATCAAAAGAGAAGGGGAGTTTGTATTTCACAATCCCAAAACCGGGACACGGATAAGAGACTTTTACAGATCATGGAAAACGGCCCGTGAAGATGCTGGAATTCCAGGCCTTCGGTTTCACGATCTCAGGCATACAGCAGCAACGCTAATGGTACAAGGTGGAATTGATTTGGTTACGGTGCGGGATATTCTGGGCCATGCCAATATACGGATGACGGTAAAATATGCCCACTCAACGCCGGAGAGTAGGGTTCGGGCTGTTAATGTGTTGGCAGATATGATCGAGGGGAAAGAGCCGGCACGACGCGTCACGAATCTGTCACGCACGCAATATACAGGCCATATAAATAATTGATAATAAAAGGGTAAGGTTACATGAAAATAGCATTGGTCCAACAGCACGCCACTAAAGATCCCAAGGAAAATCTTGATCGGGGAATAGCAGCTTTCCGCCAAGCTGTGAAAGATGGTGCCCAGCGCTTTTGCTGAACTTGCCTTTCTTCCTTTTCTTCCCCAAAGTCCTGCCACGCCGCAGAGTGTTTCCTTTGCGGAAACCATACCAGGGCCCACCGTTGAGAAATTTCGAGAATTGGCTAGAGAAAATGAAACGGTAGTAGTTCTGAATCTTTTTGAGACAGATGGGAAAAATACTTACGATTCCTCGCCCGTGATCGATACCGATGGTACTCTACTCGGGACGACCCGAATGGTTCATATCATGAATGGCATGGGATTCCATGAGAAAGGATACTATACACCAGGCAATGTCGGGACATTCGTTCACCAGACTCAGATTGGTCGTGTTGGCATCGCTATTTGCTATGATAGGCATTTTCCCGAATACATGAGGAATCTGGGTCTAAAGGGAGCAGAAATCGTTCTGATCCCACAGGCTGGGGCAGTCGGCGAGTGGCCGGAAGGGCTCTTCCAAGCCGAGATTCAGGTGGCCGCATTCCAGAATGGATATTACGCAGCCCTTGTAAACAGAGTAGGGAAGGAAGATTTTCTTAACTTTTCTGGTGAATCTTTTGTTGTGGATCCGGAAGGAAGCATAATCGCACAAGCCCCACAGGGGAAAGATTTCATCCTGTACGCGGATTGTGATCTTAGCAAGATTGCCCAATCCCCGGCAAATAAATATTTTATCCCAGATCGGCGGCCGGAGTTTTACAGAACATTTGGCCTGGACGAGAAGGAGGAGTGATGACGGGCTGGTTTGTTCTGAATACAAAACCTAAAAAAGAATTTCAGGTGGGAAGACTGTTTGAGGAAGGAGGATTGGAATTTTATTGTCCAATGTACATCCATGAAACAAAAGAAAGTCCCTTTTTTTCGGGTTATGGATTTATATATTTTGATTATCCCGCCCAATACAAGCTGGTTAAGTACACGCGTGGAGTAAAGCGGATTATCGGAAATCAGGAGGGCCCGATTCCTGTTCCTGAGGAGATTATCCAACAGATCAAACAAAGAGAGATCGAGGGTTACATTGAGTTTGAGAAATATGGCGGGATTCCTGAGATCGGTGACGAAATAGAAATCATGGAGGGCCCGATGAAAGGACTGAGAGGGATTTTCCGCAAGGAACTGACAGAAAAGGAACGGGTTATGATACTCCTCAACTTTGTTTCCTATCAGGGCAAACTAATCATTGAAAAGAAAAAATTGAAAAAGATTTCGACATAATACTGGAGGTCCAGATGAACGTGCCATTTTTGGATCTGAAAGCTCAATACAAAACACTAAAACAAGAGATCGATAAAAAAATTCTTGAGGTTGTCGAGTCCCAAAAGTTCATATTGAGCTCAGAGGTCACAGAATTAGAAAAAAAAATAGCCTCCTATACGGGGACAAAGTATGCGATAGGAGTTTCCTCGGGATCAGATGCATTGATTGTTTCCCTTATGGCTTTGGGAATCGGAAAAGATGATGCCATCGTGACGACGCCTTTTACCTTTTTTGCCACTGTCGGGGCTATTATTCGGGTGGGAGCACGAGTGGTTTTCTGCGATATCGATAAAAAAACATACAACATGAACCCAGACAGCCTAGAGGATGTGATAAAAGTTGAGATAAAAAAACAATCGAGTTCAAGAGTCAAGGCTATCATACCGGTTCATCTGTACGGTCAGTGTGCAGATATGGTTCCCATATTGACCTCCGCGGAAAAATATAACCTCTCTGTTATAGAAGATGCAGCACAGGCTATCGGTGCGGGATATCCCTCTCCTTCAGGAGTTAAAAATGCTTGTGGGATGGGCGATTTGGGCATCCTGTCGTTTTTTCCCTCAAAAAACCTGGGAGCTTTCGGAGATGGGGGAATGATTTTGACGGACAACGAAAAATTAGCAGAGAAAGTGAGGATTCTCAGGGTGCACGGAGCTCAAAATAAGTATTTTCATGACATTATTGGGGGAAATTTTCGTCTGGATTCTATTCAAGCTGCGGTATTGCTCGTGAAGCTGAAATATTTAGATGATTGGTCACAAAAAAGACAAAATAATGCCCTTCTATATGATAGGCTATTCGATGAAACAGGCTTGACAGCGAGTGGGATTCTCCAAGTTCCGGATGCTGTGTATAAACCTATTGGTATTCCTCGGTATCACATCTATAATCAGTATGTCATACGAGCGAAAAAAAGAGATGAACTCCAAAAATATCTGCGGTCAAAGGGAATAGCTACTGCTATTTATTATCCTCTTGCTCTCCATCTTCAAAAATGTTTTGCCTACTTGGATTACAAGGAAGGAGATTTCCCTGAGACCGAAAAAGCCACGACCGAAGTTTTGGCCCTGCCCATCTTTCCTGAGCTGGGCGATGACCAACAAGAATACATTGTTGCCAGCATTAAAAAATTCTACGAAATCGGATATTAACCTGGATTATTCAGGCTGATCGGACGGAGGATGTTATGAAAACCATGGGTATGATCGGTGGAATGAGCTGGGAATCTTCTTTGGAATATTATCGGATTGTCAACGAAGCCATAAAAAAAAAGCTTGGGGGATTTCATTCGGCCAAGTGTATCCTGTATTCCGTGGATTTTGAAGAAGTGGAAAAGCTACAGCACCTGGGAGATTGGGATGAATTGACTCGAATGATGATGGATGCCGCCCAGAGATTGGAGAACACAGGTGCGGATTTTGTGATCATCTGCACCAACACGATGCACAAAATGGCCGATGAGGTTCAAGGAGCCATCCGTATTCCAGTGCTGCACATTGTTGATGTTACTGCGAAGGCTATCAAAGGCAACAGACAAACACGAATCGGGCTCCTCGGAACCAAGTTCACGATGGAACAGGATTTTTACAAAGGTCGGTTAAAAGATAAACATGGACTGGACGTTCTGATCCCCAGTGCAGACGAACGACAGGTTGTGCATGACATCCTTTACAGCGAACTGTGCTTGGGAGAGATCAAGGAGCTGTCCAAGGAAAAGTTTAAGAGCGTTATCCAAAACCTCGTCGATCGAGGAGCTCAAGGCGTGATTCTCGGATGCACAGAAATTCCTTTGATTGTCAGCCAGGATGATTATGAGATTCCCGTTTATGACACGACGACACTCCATGCACAGGCCGCCGTCGACTTCGCGCTCCAATAAGAGTGAATTTAGAGAAATAGCTTGAGGATATTCCAGATTCCCAAAAAGCACACCAGAAGAATCACCAATCCACCTACGATGTTCTGAACAGGTGTGTTGGCCAGGCTCTTCAGTTTTTGTCGGTTATTGAGAACGACCAGCAAAAATATCGAGGCCACCGGAAGGACTAGCCCGTTTGCCACCTGGGCGAACACGATAATCGACAGCGGATTGAAATCAAACAAGGAAACGATGAGCCCCGTTCCGATGACTCCCATCCAGACAGCCCGGAATTTGCCCGAATTACGCCCTTCTTTCCAGCCAAGGATACCCGAAGAGGCAAAGGCTGCCGCATAAGGAGCTGTGATGGCTGAACTCAATCCTGCCGCAAATAATCCCATCCCAAAAAGCAAGTTTGTGAAGGATCCGAAAAGAGGTTTCAGTTGCTGTGACATCTGAGCCCCACTTTCCAATGTTATGCCCTTTTCATAAAAAGCCACAGCGGAGGTGACCACTATCGATACAGAAATCAATCCGCCAAGGCCGATGGATGCTATTAGATCCTTTTTTACATCTCTCAGATCTTCCTTCTTTTTCCATTTTTCTTTCACTGTAGAAGAATGGAGGAACAGGTTATAAGGCACGACCGTTGTGCCTACCAGAGCTAGTGCCAGATAAAGGGATTTATCCGGGAAAGAGGGGATCATTCCTTTTAAAATAGAGAGCAAGTCTGGTTTGATAAGAATAAGGGTTATCAGGAAGGAAAGGCTCATGAAAAAGACCAGGAATATCAAGAATTTTTCAACGATCCGGTATTTTTTTCTACTGAGCACAAAAGCTGCCACTAGAGAGATCAAAAGGACCCAGAATTTTTTCGATATGGGGCTGACCATCTCCAGTCCCAGTGCCCCCCCGACCAGATTGCCTGCTTCATAAGCCGCACAGCCAAACGTGATGGAAGACAAGGTAAGGATAACGATCAGGATTTTTGTCACCTGATTTTTGGGAAATTCTCTGAGGGATTGGCCCAGATCATATCCAGAACCAAGACTGAGTCTTCCTGTCATTTCCTGCAGGATCAATGTGGTTGCGATGGCGAAGATCAATGCAAAAATGAGAACATATCCAAATTGGGCGCCGGCCAATGAACAGGATGTCACGGTTCCTGGACCTATGAAGGCTGCAGCCACGAGGAAACCCGGGCCAAAGGCGGATCTTTTATTTTTTTTTACCATACCCCCCCCCACCGGGTGTCTCGATACGCAAGATGTCTCCTGATTGGACTTTTAGGTTCGCCTTCGGGCCCAAGATTTTTTTATTTCCTTTGTAAGGGATAAGGAGGTTTTTGCCTCTTTTTCCTTCTTTGCCTCCCAAAACACCGTAGGGGGCAAAGTTCCGTCTTTCAGAAAGTATCGACACTTGAGTGGGGACAAAAAATTCATATTCCCGGATGATTCCCTCCCCTCCTTTTTGTTTGCCTTTTCCTCCCGAACCTTTACGCAGTTTATATGTTTTGATTCTCATCGGGAGATAGTTTTCTAGGGCTTCCATCGGCGTGTTCAGGGAATTGGTCATATGGGTGTGAACTCCACTGAGTCCATCTCTTTCCGGACTGGCGCCCATACCTCCTCCGATAGTTTCATAATAGGTGAATCGAGATTCTTTGTCCGGATCGAATCCTCCGAAAGCCACATTGTTCATGGTGCCCGAACTGGCTGCCGGTATTCTCTCAGGAATAGCTTTGGATAGGGCTCCGAGGATAACATCGACAATCCTCTGAGAGGTCTCCACATTTCCTCCAGCAGTGGCTGCCGGGTGCTGGGCATTGACCACGGATCCTCGCGGAGCGATAATTTGGATCGGCCGCATCAGTCCTGTGTTAAACGGAATATCTTCCTCCACAAGGCAGCGAAATACGTAAAGGACTGCCGAACAAGTGATCGCAAAGTTCGCATTCACACCTCCTTCCACTTGTGCCGAGGAAGAGCTGAAATCGAGGATCGCTTCTTCACCTTTTATGTTTATCTCGACAGCTATTCGTACAGGGGTTTCTGTGATCCCGTCATTGTCCATGTAATCTGAAAAAGAATACATTCCATCAGGGATAGAAAGCATAGTTTTTCTCAAAATTTTCTCTGTGTAATCCTGTATGAGCCTGCCATACCGGGCAAGCTTGGTGTGTCCGTATTTTTTTATGGTTTCTTCAAGGCGTTGTTTGCCTGTATTGTTTGCGGCTATTTGTGCAAAAATATCTCCTTTTCTCTCTTCGGGCGTTCTCACGTTAGACAGAATGAGGTTGAGAATATCTTCATCAAGGATTCCTTTTCTGACAAGTTTTATAGGAGGAATAATCAAACCCTCTTGAAAAATTTCCGAGGCAAGGGGCATCGAGCCTGGAGTCATACCTCCCACGTCAGAGTGGTGGGCGCGGTTAGCGACAAAAAAAGTTAATTTTTTTCCCACAAAAAAAGGAGAAATACATGTGATATCAGGGAGGTGGGTTCCTCCTTGATACGGATCATTAAGGATCACCAGATCCCCGTTTTCGAAGGAAACAGAACGGAGCGATGCCTGGACAGATAAAGGCATAGCACCCAGATGTACCGGGATGTGCGAGCCCTGAGCAAAAGTTTCTCCTTTGGGATTGAACAGGGCACACGAAAAATCCTTTCTTTCTTTAATGTTAGGAGAGAGGGCTGTTCGTCCAAGAACGGCTCCCATCTCTTCAGAAATGGACACAAAGATGTTTTTAAATAGCTCCAACTCGATAGGGTCGAATTTATCCATCGGATTTGATCGTTTTTCCCAGAATTAAATTTAATAATCCATCTACCTTAAGGCTGTATAATGGCGGAAGGAATGTTGTTGATTCTTGATCCACGATAAGAGCCGGACCTGATATTCTGTTCCCTGGTTCAAGGAACTCCCTAATATAGACAGATGCTTGGAATTTTTTTCCGCTGTAATAAAGAGCTTGCTTTTTTAACAGAGCTTGTTTTAAAGGAGTCTCTTGCCGTATTTGCCGTTCTTTTAGCTTGATTTTTTTTGTGACTCCTATGGCTTTTAAGCGTATGTTGACGATTTCGATAGGCCGCTCTGGGTGATGGTAGGAGTAGAGGCGCTGGTGGGCCTTTTGAAAATCCGAAATGAAAGATATGTGGTCTGCTTGCTTAAGCCGATAGGGGAGTGTGATCTCATAGGACTGACCGAGATATCTGAGGTCGAGAAAAGGGGATATTTGGATGTCTTCTTGTTTGAATCCTTCCTTTTTCATGTCTTGGATGCTTTTCTTCTGAAGTTCATAAAGATGTTTTTCTATTTCTTTTTTTGTTGTGTGTTCGGCAGTTTTCAGGATCGATCGAGAATAATCCTTTATGGAGTCTGCCATCAACAAGCCAAGGGCGGAAAGAACACCGGCATTTTTCGGGACAATGATTGTGGCGATGTTCAGGTTCGAGGCGATATCGATCGCATGCATGCCACCCGCTCCACCGAAAGATATCAGTGCAAAGTCCCGGGGATCAAAGCCGCGCTCGATAGATATGACGCGTGTGGCCTTTTCCATGTTGGCATTGGCGATTTGGATTATCCCAGAAGCGGTTTCTAAAGGTGTCCTGTCGATTTTTGTCGCAAGATTCTTCAAAACCCGATGGCTTCTCTCTGGGTAAATCCTCATCTTCCCTCCAAGGAAGAATTCCGGGACCAGGCGACCTAGCACAAGATTTGCATCTGTGACTGTCGGAAGATTTCCTTTCCCATAGCAAGCTGGACCAGGATCGGCTCCAGCGCTTTCAGGACCTACCCGTAATGAACCTCCACTGTCCACATAAGCGATCGAACCTCCACCCGCTCCGACTGTATGAATATCGATGATCGGCAGGCGTACCGGGAAGTCTCCGATTTTGCTTTCATTAGTTCTTTGAATATCTCCGTCGATCAAGCATACATCCGAAGAAGTCCCTCCCATGTCGAAGGAAATCATCCTATTTAGTCCGATTGATTTCCCCAAATGAAAAGCCCCGACAACACCTCCTGCAGGCCCTGAGAGGGCTGTCCTGATGGGTTCTGCTTTGGCTATTTCAGGTGAAATGTATCCCTCGTTGGATTGCATAATACGCAAGTTTGGGGTCTGCAGTTTATGCTCCAAAATCTTCAAGTATTGGCTGATAACGGGCATCAAGTACGCGTTCACAGCCGCAACAACGGTTCGTTCGTATTCTCTGTGTTCGGGAAGAATGTCACTCGAAAGGGAATACTGGATGTTTTCCGCTTCCAGTTTTTGACGAATAAATTTTTCGTTCAGAGGATTGGCATAGGAATTGATAAGAGATACTGCCACGGCCTTCACATGTTTCGCTTTTATAGCGTTCAGAATGGTCTGGAATTCATGGCTAGAAATCTTCTTTTCGACTTTTCCTGCTGCTGTTGTGCGCTCCTCCAAGCCAAAACAAAGGCTTCGAGGAAGCAACGGAAACCTGTCTTCACCTTTGAGACTATAAAGGTCTTTCCGAACTTGTCTTCCGATAAAAAGAACATCTTCGAAACCTTTGGTCGTGATCAGGGCTATCCGTTTTCCCTTCCTTTCAAGCAGGGTGTTTGTTGCAACGGTGGTTCCATGGATGATAAATGGATTAGGGCAAGTTTCAAGATATTTTTGAATGCCGTAGAGAATAGCCCGAGAGGGATCATCCGGCGTGGAAGGAATTTTTTGGACTTCGAGGACGCCGTCCAACGCAATCACAAAATCCGTGAATGTCCCCCCAGTGTCCACGCCAATCCGGATTTCCGTCATCGTTAGTATTAGTATTTATTCCTGATTATTTACAGGTGTTGCAGGAAGTGGCAGAGCATGTGCTGCATCCGTTGGAGGCACTTTTGAGTTTGCTGTTGCCTCCGCCTATGCCAAACGAGGAAACAAGTTTCTCGAGGTTTCCGTTTCCACAATTTTTACAGGATACGCCTTTTTCTCCGCCGATGGAAACAAGGGCTTCAAATTGATTCCTGCATGTTTTGCACAAAAATTCGTAGATAGGCATGGGTATTCTTAGGTTTTTTTAAAGATATCTTCTAGGGTTTGATTCAATTCTTTCTCATTTATCGGCTTGATGATAAAACCAGATGGATTCACTTCTTGTGCTTTGGCCATAGTGACTTCATCGGCAAAGCCGGTGAGAAACACCACTGGAATGTGTAGGCGATCCCGGATTCTCTTGGCAGCTTCGATCCCGTCTATCTCGCCTTTCAATCCGATATCCATCAGGATAAGGTCAGGGCTTGACTGCTCTGCTTTTGTAACGGCTTCTTCTCCTTGGAAAGCCACGGCCGCAATGCTGTAGCCGGCTTTTTTCAGCATATTGCGTATGTCGATGGATACCACGCCTTCATCTTCCACGACCATGATATTACCTTTAGATATGGACATCTATTTTACCGCAATTGCCTCGATCTCGACCTTAACATCTTTGGGCAGACGGGCAACCTGCACAGCCGCACGAGCAGGATATGGCGGATTGAAAAATTCGGCATAAACAGTGTTCATTTGGCTGAAATCGTTCATATCCTCGAGAAAAACAGTGCATTTGACAACATCGTCGAAGTTGCATCCCCCTTCATCCAATACGGCTTTAAGGTTGTTCAAAACCAGTCGGGTTTGATCCTCGATGCTTCCCGTGTTCAATTCTCCTGTGGCAGGATCGATCGGAATTTGTCCTGACGCAAAAATCATACCGTTGGTGGCAATAGCCTGAGAATAAGGGCCGATCGCTTTGGGGGCCTTATCTGTATTAATGGCTTTTTTCATCGTTTGACTCCTTTTTTTATTTGCAAATAGATGAGGACCGACCAAGGCTACAGCACCCATGGTTTTTAGAGCTTGTCTTCTTTTCATCCTAAGCGCTTCTTTTGAATTCGTTCACGGATTCCCTCGTCCAAAAAAACATTGTATAAAAATGCGCGATGAGTTTCCAGAAAAATCATTGAGTCTTGTTTTCCTCTTTTGTTACAATCCAGAGAATCAGAGTCTGTCAAATTCCATTCAAAAGGAAGGAGTCGCGGATGAAAAAATATTCGAAATGGGGTGTGGCCTTAGTTCTGTTTATTACATTATCACTTTTTTCTCTTCCGGTCAGTATGGCGGAAGATTGGCAATCTGTAGCTGATACTACCGTTCAGTTGTTCATAAAATATCTGTCGATCGACACCACCAATCCACCAGGAGATGTTTCGGAAGCGGCTGAGTTTTTGCACCAAATGCTACAGAAAGAAGGAATCTCTTCCGAGCTGATTTGGACAGATAAAAAAACCGGTAAGGTGAATGTTTTAGCAAGATTGGAGGGTAATGGGGATAAACCTCCTCTCCTCATGCTCAATCACATGGACACTGTCCCCGTGGATCGGTCCGGCTGGAGTGTCGATCCGTTTAAAGGGATCAAAAAAAATGGCTATATCTACGGAAGGGGAGCCCTTGATATGAAAAATTTCGGGATCGTCCAACTTATGAGTATGATTTTGCTTAAAAGGAACAAAGTTCCGCTCGAAAGAGATGTGTTTTTCCTTGCCGTTGCCGATGAAGAAACATCAGGAGCTATGGGATCAGGTTGGATCGCGGAGAACAATTGGCAGGATATCGAGGCCGAGTACGTGCTGGATGAAGGCGGATTCGGTACCCAGGGATTTTTTGTTGACAAAGATAAGCTGATCTTTTCAGTAGGAGTGGCAGAGAAACAGGTGCTCTGGTTGAAGCTGCAAGTTGAAGGCACCAGTGGACATGGCTCGATGCCTCCTCCGGAAAACGCAAACTTCATTCTTGCCCAGGCCATGAATCGGGTTGCCTTGCATCAAACTCCCATTCAAATAACTCCGGTTGTGAAAGAGATGAAGAGAAGGTTGGGAGTGCTGGATGACACGCCGTACAATAATGCCCTCCTGCGGAACACGATTTCTCTCACTGTGCTGAAAGGCTATGTGGGCAATCCTCCTAAATCCAATGTCATACCGGGCAAGGCTGAAGCGGTGTTGGATTGCAGGCTCCTTCCAGGCCAAAATTCCGATGATTTTGTGAAACAACTGGAAAAAATCATCGATGATCCTAGAGTGAAACTCGAATATATCGAACGCCCTGTTGAATCCATCGTTTCTCCGTACGAAACAGAGCTTTTTCAAGTCATTGAGACAGAGACCAAAGCGCTTTTTCCCAATTCAGAAACCGTTCCCACTTTGGTTATCTACGGAACGGATTCCAGGTTTTATCGTCGGAGAGGAGCTTCCTGTTATGGGTTTTTCCCGGGGCCGGTATCGATGGAGGAATACCTCACGATTCATGGAAACGATGAAAGGATTAGAGAGAGCAGCATCCGTTCGGCTGTCCAAATATATTACAAAGTGGTGAAATCTTTCTGTGAATCCATGCCCAACACACGATAAATGGCGTGTTTTTCTTGGATTTTGATGATTTCCCAGGAAGATAGGTCCAATTCTTCGGGGAGAGGTTTCCAGATTGAGTCGCCTGTGATGTTAGGGCGAGGTCGGGTGTTATCTTTATAAAAGTTCTTCCTCTTCTTTACTGACTTTTATACTCACCTTGTTCCTTCCTAGCCATTTGCTGTGGTCCCTCAAGGATCGGGCACGCGTGATAAGGACGTCGGGAGAGTCTACACGGAGTGCCTGAGTTGCCCCCACAGAAACGGTTACCCGTACAAGTTTTGAGTCCACCGTGATGTTGGATTTTTCAACGAGCAACCGGATTTTGTTTCCAACAAAATCCAGCTTGTTTTCATCAACATTCGCCACGACCACCACAAACTCATCGCTGTCCCAACGGCCCACAATGTCAAAGAACCGGATGTTATTGATTATTGTTTGGGCAATGGACCGAAGTATCTGATCACCCACAGGTTTGCCATAGGACTCATTCACCTCTTTCAAATGATCCACATCGATGTAGAGCAATCCGAACGGGATCCGGTATTTTTTGATTTCCTCAAGCCGAGATTGGATGTGTATTTCTAAAAATCTTTTGTTTCCTACTTCTGTCAATGGATCGAGGAGTTGCATCCGCTCCAATTCTCTCTTGTGCTGCGGCATCATAAATCTAGGAGAGATGTCATTGAATGTTTCAACAGCCGCTAATATCTCTCCATCCTCGCCCAAAATTGGGAAAGCCCGGATGGAAACGGGTAGCCTGTGGCCATCTTTGTGCTGGAGATAGGCTTCTTTAGTGTGAGTTTGGCCATCAGAAAGGGCTTGTTTGACAGGACAATCTTCATCGCACAGATTTTTTCCCGATTCATCTACAGGATTGATAATGCTGTCCGAACATTTCCTCCCGTTGACTGTCGATAGGTCGAAGCCGGTGATTTGTTCGGCGCCGTTGTTCCAGAAAAATATTCTGCAATCTTGGTCCACAAAATAAATGCCATCATGAACATTATTGAGAAGAATCTCGGTAAAATTCTTGTCAATATTATTTCTAGAAAATGATTTTTTTTCCAATATTCTATCCCACTACAATCGTTCTTACCCCGAATTATATATACCAAAGTCTACCTGTGAAGTCAAAACATATGAATAACATGTAGTTAGATTTAGTGCCGTTCTTGACTTTTTACTAACTAGGGGTTATAAAAAATATATCTCAATTTAGGGGAGCAGAATGGTTCGCATCGTCGGCATAAAAATCAGAAAGTTACGAGAGGAGATGGGGCTTACCCAGGAAGATTTAGCCAAATCGGTTGGATTGTCTTCTGAGTTCATTTCTTTCCTGGAGCTGGGAAGGAGGAGTCCCAGTCTAGAAAGCTTGTCTCGAATCGCCAAATTTCTAGACAGAGAAATTTCCTTTTTTATTCTTGAAAAAACGGAATCTTTTGATTCCATGATACAAGGGGATGAGCTTGATGCAAAAACTAGGCGACTTCTGAGGAAATTTCGGAGTGACTGCGATAATTATTTACAATTGGAAGAAATGACCGGAAGGCAATCAGATTTGGCTCCACTTTATGCCAACGTTAGAGCTGTAAAATTGGCAGAACAGGAAAGACGTCGATTAGACTTGGGAAATAATCCTATCCCCAATATTTTTTCTCTATTGGAGCAGAGTGGCCTACATATCATCCGGTACCCCATCAATGAGGATATCCATATTGCCGGTGTGTTTGTATTTTTGGAGTACAAACAAGCGGCTTTTGCTCTGATCAACAGCAACCAATCATTCCATCAGCAAATCCTGACTGCAGCGCATGAATACGCTCATTATCTGAAGGATCGGTATGATGGGCCGATAATCGATAATCCCGATATCTTCATCGAAGATTACATCACCCTTTACCACGGCCGGGAAAAATTTGCTCAAACATTTGCTCTGCATTTCCTTCTTCCTCCCGAAAAAATGAAAGATTTTATCCAAAAGGATCTCCGCTCTAAACAACTCAACATGGAGGATATCCTGTATATCAGACGGTACTATGATGTGAGTTTTTTGGCCTTAATCCAGATGTTGAAGAAGATGGAGTATATTTCTCTTAGCCAGTTCAAAGAATGCCAAAAATGGGATTGGGAGCAATATGAAACAGCCCTATTTGGATCAAGAAACGTCCCTATTCCTCAGAAGGCAAGAGGTCATTCCCTCTTATCCGCTAGATTTGTAAGTTTGGTGTTGGATGCTTACAGGAAAAAAAAGATTTCTGCAGAAAAGGCCGCCCAGCTTCTTCATATCAACAAGGAGAAGTTAGTGTCGCTTCTTGCACTCCGATAATTTCTGACAAAACTTCTAGTAGTAATCATAGGCTAAATTCGAGCATGCCGAATGGCTAAAGAAATACAACGAATACCGTCTGCTTCCAATGTGAAAGGGATTGTGGTATTTTATTAGCAACTTGGGAGAATAGACGGGAAGTACGACTAAACTTACGGAGCATAGCATGCTGAATAGGTTCAAAGGCTGTCTTTTTGGACTGGCCATCGGGGATGCACTGGGAGCGCCCGTTGAGTTTCTATCGCTGGAGAAAATAAAGGAAAAATATGGGGAAAAAGGGATCGAGGAATTTGATGTTTGGGATGGATTCAACCCTGGGTTCTACACGGATGATACACAGCTTTCTTTGGCCACTGCCAAAGGGTGTATAAGCGCCCATTCTAACTTGATGAGAGAAGGGGAATCGCATTCCCAAGAATTTGTATACAAAAGGTATTCGGAGTGGCTTGAGAGCTTGAAAGATCCTTTCCTTGTAAGACATCCTGGATATACCTGCATGAATGTCCTGCAGAGTGGAGAAAGAGGATCTATCGGAAATCCGATTAATGACAGCACCGAGGCTAGCGGATTGCTGCGTACGGCTTCCGTGGGTTTGGCCTTCCCGCCAGGAATGGCATTCAGGGAAGGAGCAGACTACGCCGCATTGACGCATGGACATCCATGTGCCTATTTTGCTGCTGGATTTTTTGCAGAGATCATCGCCCATATCATCGAGGGAAAATCCCTTCAGGATGCTTTGGAATTGAGCATCGAACAACTGACAGCGTTTGATAACCATGGGGATTTGCTTCATTACGTGGAAATGGCCTTAGAATTTTTCATTGATAAAACACCCATTGAGGAATCTATAACCAAACTGGGGGAGGGAGTAACGGCTGCCGAGGTCCTTGCCATAGGCGTGTTTTGTTCATTGAAACATGTCTTTGAATTCCCCGAGGGTGTGCAGGCAGCGGTTAATCATTCCGGGGCAAGCACATCCAGTGGCTTGGTGACAGGCGCAATTCTTGGAACTCTTCTCGGTCATGAAGCCATCCCCGAAGCTTGGAGTTTTCGGATCGAAAATGCCCAAGAAATAACCGAAATCGCCGAAGATATGCACAAAGTTTTCAAGCAGGGTGAAAGAATTTCTTTTGAAAAATATTCGTTGGAATAAAACACGATAGATTAATCAGCCAATAGGGAAATGGAGGGCATGAAAAAGATCCCTTTTATTCTTTATTTAGTCGCGGGATTTATTATAACGGCAGCAGCCTTTTATGGCTATTCATTAAACCGCCATAGAGCTGGGCTACCTCTTGAAATCAGGCCATATGCAGAGAAAAACCTACTTGTCCAGATAGACGATATACAAGTTATAACAGATCAGGATATCGAGTTCATTTTCTGCCGGCGAAGCGTGGGCGATTGGGCATCCTTTTATGTGAAAACAGACAACGGAATCGAAAAAAAACAGGCCAGACTCGTCAATCACTATTTTCATGTTCCCTATCCGATGATCTATTTGGCGATCGGGCTTTTTTTGATAATTTTGGCTTTTGTCGTGTTTCTGCTTCGTCCTCAGGAGATCAGGGCACGCATTTTCTACTGGGCATCGCTAAGTGTTTCGTGTGCCATGATCGTCAACCAGGGATTTTATTGCCTGAGGGAGGGATGGTTTTCCTATATTCCGGGAATCTTGTTTTATGTGTTTTACCCTCTTATTCCAACGCTTGTTCTCCATTTTTCTCTTACATTTTTGCGGCCAAAGCTCAAGGTGTATGATTACTTCATCTATTTCCCGGCCGTGGTCTATATCTTTCTTCTGGAATACCTGTTTCTTTTAGTGGGCTCCACATCTTCTATTGATGCCTATCGGCAGTATCAGGCGATTTTTGTCTCATTCCGTGGATTTTTAATTGTTTACATACTGCTCTCCTTTTTTGTTCTGATTTTGAGCTATCGGAAGGCCTTTTTGGCAGAACACAAAGCCCAGATCAAATGGATTCTATACGGACTTTTTTTTGGCGTGGGCCCATTCATTTTTTTGTACCAGCTTCCTCGTATCCTGATCAGTCGGCCGTTTATATCCGAAGATCTGGCCCCTGTTTTTTTCGTTTTTATTCCTGTGGCTTTTGCTGTTTCCATCATCCGGTTCAAGCTGATGGATATCGAGTTGATCATCAACAGAAGTTTGGTCTATTCCATACTGACAGCTTTCACGGTCAGCTTTTACTTGCTTTTTGTCCAAGTTATCCAGAGCCAATTTTCGAGATTGTTCGATATTCAACAGACAACGATTTCGGTGTTCGGAGCACTCGCTGTTGCCCTGGCTTTTAATCCGGCCCGAAAAAAGATCCAAAAATTCGTGGATCGATCTTTTTTCCGTATCAGTTATGACTACAAAAAGAGTATTCTCAGCTTCAACGAGAGAGCCTATAAGATAGTGCAGCAATCCCATCTTGTGGATTTTTTTCTGATGAAGATTGATAAAACCATTCCTCTGGATTACATAGGCCTTAGAGTCTTTTATGCGGGGCAAGGAAAGCAAAAGGTGCTGATCGAGAGAGGAAAATGTGACGATCTAGCTCCCTTTGGTCCTGAGGTGTTGATGTCGAACCGGATCTTTTCCAAGCACAAAAGTGCTATGACAGAGTTGGGTTTGGATTTTTCTATCGAAAAATTGATCGAAGACAAAAATTTGGAGATGGTTATTCCCCTGTCATTCAGAACAAAGGCTCTGTCTGGATATGTCGAATTGGGAAAGAAGAAATCTGGCATGAGGTTCACAGGAGACGATATCGAGCTGCTCCTTACGTTGGCTGAAACATTTGCATCGAATCTCGAACGTATCCATCTTCAAGAGGAGGTGATTTATGAACGGGCGGAGAAGGACAAATTCGATGAACTGAACCGGTTAAAAACCGAATTCATCTCCAATGTATCCCATGAGATCCGTACACCGATGAGTTCGATACAAGGGATGTCGGAAATACTTCAACAGGGGAAGATTAAGGGAAAGGAGAAACAAGACGAAATTCTCGAACTCATGACCGATGAGTGCAGCCGTTTGTCCCGGTTTCTCCATAATATCCTCGATTATGGAAAAATCGAACAAGAGGTAAAGGCCTATCATTTCCAGAAAACAGATATTTCCCAAGTTGTTGAAGATATACTCAGGGTGTATGCTTATAGGTTGCAATCCCTCGGATTTTCGGTGAAAAAACAGATTCTCAAAAATCCCTTATGGCTCAACATCGACCCGGATGCGGTAAAACAAGCTTTGACGAATCTGATCGATAATGCTATAAAATATTCATCCGATAAAAGGGAGATCAACATGGCTGTTGTTCAAGAGGACAATCGTGTGGAGATTCAAATTCAGGATAAAGGAATCGGTATTCCCGAACAGGAACAGCGGAGGATTTTTAAGGGGTTTTATCGTGTATTAGATACTCAACAAATGGCTCCTAGAGGAGTTGGACTTGGATTAAAAATAGTCAAGCACATAATGGAAGCCCATGGCGGAAATGTACAGGTCCAAAGTCAGCAGGAGAAAGGAAGTACCTTTACTTTAGTCTTTCCAAGATGATGAAAAAAATATTGATCATAGAGGACGATCAGGCGTTGTGTCAGACGCTCAAGACAGCATTAGAGGTTGAAAATTACAAGGTACTCTCGGCGTCTGATGGGGGAGAGGGGTATAAGTTAGCCACACAAGAAAATTTTGATCTGATTCTACTCGATTTGAAGCTTCCGGAAATGGATGGGTTCGAAGTCTGTAAGAATCTGCGATTAAAAGGAGATAGAACTCCGATTATTTTTCTGACGGGAGAAAAGAAACAGGAGATTGACAAAGTCCTCGGGCTCGAACTGGGTGGAGATGATTACATGATCAAGCCATTCGGGACACGAGAGCTCTTGGCTCGGATCAAAGCTGTACTTCGGAGAACCAGCCCGGATAAAGCGAAATTAGATGAATGTTCGTTCGGCAATGTCACGATCAGTTTTAAAAAACAAGTGATGATCAAAAAGGATGAAGAACTTCCCTTGACTGCCAAAGAACTGGGGCTTCTCAAGTTGCTCATCACTCATGAAGGGGAGGTGATTACGCGAGAAGTCATTCTGAATGAAGTGTGGGGCTACGACAAATATCCTACAACCCGAACAGTGGACACTTTCATCCATAATCTGAGAAAAAAAATCGAGGACAACCCGTCCCAACCTGTCCATCTCCTTACCATCCCGTGGTCAGGGTATAAATTCCAAAAGTAATCACACCCGATTCCGGTTCCCATCTTGACATCTTTTTAACAACTTTATGACAACTTTTGAACAGGATAAACCTTACTATAGAAAAAAATGGCAAAATTTGTTTTATGTCCCTTGATAATCATATTATCCTTAAAGGAGAGAGATGTTGGGAAAGTTCCATGGATATTTGGTATTTGTTCTGTTTGTTTTGTTGACGTTTTTTGTTTTTTCTTTGCATGCTGAAACGGCTAAGCCGGAGTATTCAGGAAAATCTTTGAGTGTGTTTCCGATCCTGATGTATGACACCGACATCGGCTTTGGTTATGGCGCTAAGGCCAAATTCGTGAACTATCTTTCTGTAAAGGAATCTTTTGACCTCACTTTATTCGCTTCGACCAAAGGCGAGCGCTTGTTAGACTTCATTTTTTCTATCCCGGATATCGAAATACGCCAGGGGCATGTTTATGCCCTTTCCCTGGATTTTAATGCTAAGTATAACAAAATCCTCACGGATAATTATTACGGCATGGGTCCGGATTCCAGGGAAGAGGATTTAACAAACTTCACCTACGAAAAGAAGGAATTGAAACTCACCTTGGGCAGAGGATTCACCTCTACTTTTGTTTGTGAGGTGAGTTATTATTTGCGGAATATTCGGTATTATAATGTTGAAGATAATAAAATCCATACAGAGACGTTGAAGTCCGTAAGGGAACAATTCTCCCCTTTTCTTTCCCTCCTTGTTCGTTATGACACATCAGACAGCCAAATCCATCCAACTCGCGGAATGCGCCTCGAGTTCCAGAATGATTTGGCCAATGGATTTCTGGGAAATAAAAATGCCAGCTATGCCAGATTTATCCTGGACTTAAGAAAATATCTTCTCCTATTCGGTCAGAAAGATGTCCTGGCGTTTCGCTTGCGGTTTCAAAAAATATCCGGGGATGATATTCCTTTATTCGAGTTATCCGTTCTTGGCGGCGGGTCTACGGAAAACGCCATGCGAGGTTACAAGATGAATCGGTTTCAAGACAAAGGGAAGATCCTGATGAATGGCGAATACCGTTTTCCTATTTGGAAAAGACTGGGAGGAAATATCTTCGTGGATTATGGGCTGGTATGGCCTTATTTAAAACGCATGAATTTTCAAAACTCTGCCGTCGATATAGGCTGGGGATTGAGGTATTATCTTGAAAACTTCTTAGCCAGGTTTGACATGGGTTTCAGCAAAGAAGGGCTCGGCATCTATTTTCAATTCAATCATATATTTTGACCAAGAAGATGGATAGACAAAAAGTCGAACTCAGCCAATTGTTTCACATTTGTACAAAAACGGCATCGAAAGGCAGCTGGGTTGGATCTAGGATGCTCAGGCAAATTCAGCTAAAACTACGGTAAGAAAATCCCAGAATTTTTCAACAGATCCCACATGCACCCGTTCCTCCGGAGAATGAGGGTGTTCGATCGTGGGCCCAAAAGATATCATATCCATCCCTGGAAACTTCTCACCGATGATCCCGCATTCCAAGCCTGCGTGAATAGCTTCCACTTTAGCCTCTTTTTGATACCGCTTGCTGTAGATGTCTTTGCAAATTTGTAATATTTCTGACTGAAGATTGGGTGTCCATCCGGGATAGCCTTCAGGTTGTGCGAGGTCTGCTCCGGCAATCTCGCATAGTGCGGCGATAGTGTTGCGTGTTGCTTCCAGTCCTGATTCAACTGAACTGCGGCTGCTGCTGATGACCTGGGCGTGGTCCGAGTGTGTGTGAACGATCGCCATGTTGGTCGATGTTTCCACAAGGCCTTCCATCTCTGGATGCATAGAAATGACTCCATGTGGGAGGATGAGGAGAAAATTCAGAAACATCTTTTGGGAATCTTCAGTCAACGGGGCCTCTGTATTCTCTGCAGATTTTTCGAACGTGAATTTTGCCTCTTTTTCTACGGCTTTAAACTCGTTATAAATGTTGTTGAAAGATTGCTTGAAAGAGGATTGTAGAGATTCGATTTGTGCAGGATCGATATAAATGTCTGCCCAAGCCTCCCTCGGAATGGCGTTTCGCTTGTTGCCGCCTTTGATGCTGGCCATAGCGAAGGAAGACTTTTTATCTGCCTGCCAGAGCATGCGAGCCAGTAATTTTATTGCGTTTCCCCGGCCTTGATCGATGTCTATTCCCGAATGTCCCCCTCTGAGACCAAAAAGTTTAAGGCGAAACGGCTCTCCGCCTGTTTCGTCTTTTCGTTTCAAGGGAAGATGGATTTCCGAATCTGCGCCGCCTGCACAGCCGATGGTGAATGATCCTTCATCTTCGCTGTCCAAGTTGAGGAGGATCTTTCCCTGAAGGAAATCCTGGCTGATCTTTGTCGCACCTGTAAGCCCGGTCTCCTCATCCACAGTGAACAGAAATTCAAGAGGCCCATGAACCAGGGAATCATCTTCCATTAGAGCCAGGGCGGCCGCCAGGCCGATTCCATTATCTGATCCAAGGGTCGTTCCCTTTGCTGAGATCCAATCTCCTTTTTTTTCGGTCTGGATGGGGTCCTTACTAAAATCATGCTCTACGTCAGAATTTTTTTCGCAGACCATATCGATATGTCCCTGTAAGATAACACCCGGCGCATTTTCATTGCCAGAAGATGCTTTTTTGGATACAACAACATTGCCGACATCGTCCCGTTTCCACTCCAGGTTGGATTTTTTAGCCTGAGATATTATGTAGTCTCCCAACGCTGTTTCACTGCCAGAGCAGTGAGGGATTTTCAATATCTGTTCGAAGTGTTTCCAAATAAGAACAGGCTTGAGTTCTTCATAAATAAGAGACATCGCATTTCCTCCATTTAAGGGCAATATTTATTTCCTGAACTATTCATAAAAAATGCCGATGCTTTTTTACTCCAGCAATATCAGGAAGTTATTCTGAAATTGCTGAAAAAATCCTCAAGAAGAGTCTTTTTTATATTCATCGGTATTTTTTACCCTTCGGGCGAACCCATCTTACTGCATCTGCTTCGTTGTGACCCATTTGCGGTGGACAACCACAGCTGCATGGGGTCACGCCTCTCATCTGCAGCAACCTAGGCTCGTGAATAATCCAGGTTAAAAAAAACGAGTGTTTAGAATGACATAAATTCCAATTGGATTCAAGATTATTCGTATAAAAAAAGTTTTGACTTGATCCCCATGATTTCCTTACAATTCTTTTGCCGTCAGATGGAAGATGTATTGGTTCGATCCTTCAGGGAAAAATTCGGTTCTCCTCCCGAAGTCTATTCTTCCGCTCCAGGGCGGATAAACTTAATCGGAGAACACACCGATTATAATTTGGGGTATGTTTTGCCATGCGCTATCCATATGCACGTTGCATTTCTTGCAGCGCAGAGAACAGATGGGATCGTCCGAATATGGGCTGATAACTTTAAACAAGAGAAAAGCTTTTCACTCAAACAGGATTTTGATGCAAAACAAGGAGGCTGGATCGACTATGTCAAAGGGATTTTTTGGATACTTGCTCAAAAGGGTGCCTCCCTTCGAGGAATCGATGCTTATGTCTGGGGTGATATTCCTCTGGAATCAGGATTGAGCTCTTCAGCAGCCTTTGAGGTGAGCATCATCAAAGCCCTCGATACGATGTTCAAGCTAGGGCTCTCTCCTTTGGAAATGGCGAAACTGGCCCAGGCAGCAGAGAATGATTATGTGGGCGTGAAATGTGGTCTGATGGATCAATTCATTTCTGTGTTTGGGAAAAAGGATAAGGCTGTTTTCCTGGATTGTGAAACCCTTGCCTATGAGTATTATCCGCTGCGTCTTGAGGGCGAGGGACTGGGAATTCTTGTCTATGATACCAGGATGCTTCGAGATCTAGCGTCTTCTGCATACAATAAACGGCGTGCCGAGGCTACAGGTGCGCTGGAAAAGCTACGAGAATCCGGAGTCCAAACCTATAAAAATGTCACCCTGTCATTGCTTGATGAAAAGAAAGATGATCTGGGAGAAACATTTTACAAAAGAGCCAGACATGTTGTGACCGAGAATGCTAGGGTCAAGAAGGCTGTTAGGGCTCTCCAAGATGATAATTTTCATGAATTGGGACGGCTGCTTTTCCAGTCCCATGAAAGCCTTAGAGATGATTATCAGGTTTCCTGTCCAGAGCTGGATCTTCTGTATGAATGTGGGAAACAATCCCATTTTTGTCTCGGTGCCAGGCTGACGGGTGCGGGGTTTGGCGGTTCTGGGATTGCTTTAATCCGAAAAAAAGACCTCTTTTCTTTCAAAAAACTGGTATCCGATGAAGCTCAGCGAAGGGGCTTTGTGACACCAGCCTGTTATGAGGTCGAAATCGGGGAAGGCACGCGGATTCGGTATCGAATGAAAGGATTGACATAGTTCCTTTTATATAATAGATAGAAATAAAGCGGATTATATGAACAAAAAACAAATCTTCATCCTTTTTTTATCAATAGCATGTTTTGTTATGGGAATAGGAATATCTTCATCCTTTCAAAGCAAACAGACCGTCCCAATCAAAATGATGACCAGCATTTTTCCGCTGAAAGAATTTGCTCATGCGGTTGTAGGGGATTGGGGTGAAGTGGAACTGCTTCTTCCACCAGGTGCCGAGATTCACGCCTGGCAGCCCAAACCCAGTGATTTGGTGAAACTTTCTTCCGCCGATGTTTTTGTCTACATAGGAGCCGAGTTAGAGCCATGGGCTGATGATATTCTTCGAAGTGTGAAAAATCCCAATCTCCATGTGGTAGAAGCAAGCAAGGGATTATCTTTGATCGGTCATGAAGAGGAAGTTGAAAAACACAAAAATGGCATACGTGATCCGCATATTTGGTTAGACTTCACCAATGATAAAAAGATCATCGACAGGATTGCCGAGGTTCTTTCCCAAATTGATCCCGATAGGCGGGCTGTTTTCCAGGAGAATGCCGACATCTATAAGCAGAAGCTCGATGCATTGGATGATGTGTACCGGAAGGGTCTTGATCAATGTGATCAAAAAACCATCGTTTTAGGAGGGCATGCAGCTTTTGGGTATTTGGCCCGACGGTATAATTTGTCTCAGATATCCCTTTATGGCTTAAGCCCGGATTCCAAACCGACTCCTCGCCAACTCATAGATGTTATCGATTTTATCAAAGAAAGGGAGATAGGAGCCATCTTTTTTGAAATCAATGTCAGCAGCAAACTGGCCCGCGTTATCGCTGAAGAGACCGGTGCAAAAACACTGGTTTTGAATCCAGGCGCCAGTCTTCCCAGGAAGCAGGATCATTCCGGCATCACATTTTTGAGTATCATGAAAAAAAATCTGGAGAGTTTAAAAAATGGACTCGGTTGCCACTGAGCAAGAGCTTCTGATCGAGATACGAAAAGTTGCCTATAGTTATGGTTATGGGGATGTCCTCAAAGATGTGAGTTTCCCGATCAACCAAGAGGATTTTTTGGCTATCATCGGTCCAAACGGTTCAGGAAAAACAACTCTTTTAAAGATCATCCTGGGCCTTCTGAAGCCACGGTTGGGAGAGGTCAAAATCATGGGGAAAACGGTAGAAGAGTTTGCAGATTGGAAAACAATCGGATATGTTCCCCAAAAGGCGACTCATATCGATTCCCTTTTTCCGGTTTCTGTGAAAGAAGTCGTCGCCATGGGTATCCAATCGTCACGACGGTTCCCGCGCCGCACAAGGGAAGAGGATAGTTGTATTTCCAGAGCTTTGCAACAGGTTGGGATAGAGGAATACAAAAACCGGAGGATCGGGAACCTATCGGCAGGGCAACAGCAACGTGTGTTCATAGCCCGAGCACTTGCCAATCATCCGAAGATATTGATGCTGGATGAACCAACGACCGGAGTGGATGTCAAAACTCAGGAGCATTTTTATGACATGCTTCACAGACTCAATCGAGAGGAAGGAATCACCATCGTTTTGATTACCCATGAAGTGGGGATCATAAATAAGCACGTGGCACAGGTAGCCTGTCTTAATCAAACCTTGGTCTATCATGGAAGCCATGACGAGTTTTGCCGTTCAGATGAGTTCAAAAGAATGTTGGCGGATGGCCATCATCTTGTATCCCATCACCATTGAAAAAATATTTGCCTGTCCAATCTGGGATAGGAAGATGGAAATGAGTTAACGGAAATGGAAGCTTTATTTCTTTATGGATTTTTCCAAAGGGCCTTTTTAACAGGGATCTTCATTGCCATTGCTTGTGGCCTTTTAGGCATTTTTCTGATTTTGAGACGAGACGCTATGATCGGGCATGGCTTGGCTCATGTCGCTTTTGCCGGCGTTGCCCTGGGCCTTTTTTTGAACGTGATGCCTTTGGCTGTGGCGCTTTTCATGGCAGTGGTTGCATCATGGATCATAATGAAACTAAAAGTGAAGGCTGGACTTCATGGTGACACTGCCATCGCCATTTTTTCCAGCGTTGGATTTGCCTTGGGGATCATGTTGGCAACCCTCTCCCAAAGCTTCAATGTGGATTTATTCTCCTATCTTTTTGGCGAAATATTAGCCATTGAACCTTCAGAAGTCGTGTTTTCCATTGTTCTGGCCTTTGTCGTGGTTTTGTTGATCGTCGTGAATTACCATAAACTCATGTACATGACCTTTGATAGAGAATCAGCCAAAGCTTCCGGTATCAAGGTTGACCGGCTCGACGGCCTTCTGACATTGCTGACGGCTGTCACTGTGGTTCTGGGGATGAAAGTGGTCGGGATCCTTTTGGTCTCAGCCCTTGTGGTCATTCCTGCTGCGGCAGGTCTTCAGGTTGCCTCCAGTTTCAAGCAGGCTATAGTCCTTTCCACTTGCATTTCCATTACATCCGTTGTTTTAGGGCTCGTGCTAGCTTTTCTTTTGGATTTGCCAGCTTCGGGCAGTATCGTCCTTCTTTCATTCTTGGCATTTGGAATCCTTTTTGTGTTCAGACGCGCCCGAGGGTGAAAGGAAAGGCCATTACTGTCCGGTCATCCTTTCGAATGTCCCTTGAAATATCGAGTATGCTCTTTCCCCATATAAACACAGAATGATCTCCTCCGGATGTTTGTTTTTCCTAAGGAAATCCATGGTTACTTTCATCATGATCTCGGCGCATCTTTTGATCGGGAAATGAAAAATACCTGTGCTTATGGCTGGGAAAGCGATTTTCTGGATTTTCTTTTTTTGGGCAATTTTGAGACTATTCAATGTGGCATTCGCTAGCTTGATATCTTCATCACCCTCTCCGTAGACGGGCCCAGCCGCATGAATCACGTAATCGGTGTTAAGGTTTCCTGCACCCGTTATGATAGCTTCCCCCACTTCTATAGGGCCGATGGCATTGCATTCTTCCTGGATCGAGGGTCCCCCAAAATTACGGATAGCACCAGCGACACCTCCACCTAGTATCAAGGATTTGTTGGCGGCATTGACGATGGCATCAACATGGAGAGCAACGATGTTGCCCTCTACAAGTTTCAGCTTTCTCCCTTCAATCGTCCATTCAGACATTCTTTCCCTCAAAGGCAAACTGTTGAAGAAATGGCATTATAGACAAAACCTGTATTACTTGTCCAGCCAGTTCAAAACTTCTTGGAACATATGCCCGAAGTTTTCTTGCATGAGAGAAAGAAGCCTGTCTATTGCAGTTCCTCTTCCACGATCTTTCTGATTTCGTCGCTGATCTTTATAGCTTCGCTTTTCAAAGCTTCTGCTTTTGCTTTGATTTCTGTCGTGAATTTTATTTCCTGGATATCGGGCAGATTGATGATAACATTGTAGTAGGCTCCCTCTGCAGCAGTTTGGGCTGTCAATCCCGCAACTCCTGCATCGCTGATGGAGTTTTTATTCCCATGTATGGCGATATCTTTGGCCAATTCTAGCGCCTTTATGCTTTTTTCCAAAACATCCAAAGGCACGAGAGTCGCATCTTTGGTCGCTTCCTGAATGGCCACATCCCTTTCTTTTTTTTGTTCTTCTGTCTTTTTCCTCATCCGAAACGTGTCCATCACCTTGTTGAATGCTACGGTGTCGAGGTCTACCGCTCTCAGGAATACATCCTTGAGATCTTGGGCTGCCACGGCTAGTTCTACGACTTTTTTCTGGACAGTCTCATACTCTTTTTTTCCTACAGTGAGGTTGGATACCATGGATGTGAGGGCCGATGAGAGAGCCCCGCATAACGCGGCCGTGCTTCCTCCCCCGGGTGCTGGGGAGTCCATGGACAACTCATTGACAAATTGACGGAGATTCTTGTCGATCAAAGGATCTTCCACCTCTTTGAACTGATATTCGATGATCTTTTTTTTCTCGTCAAACGGGGAGACATCCTCCAGTCCCAAAGATTTCACGGCGATATCAATCAGTTCTTCTTCTGGAACACCCGGGCTCTTGCCCTGCTTTTTCAGATAGTGCATACCTGCCATGAGCATGGCCTCTTTGGGAATCAACCCTACCAGTTCGCTTCCCGTCACTCGAATGCCTATGGCTTCAGCCTCTTTTATTGCTTCGTCGAACACCAGGTGGGGAGGAGAAATTTTGTAATTTGTAAAATTGATGGATATTTGGGCAATATTGTAGTCTTCGATAAACCAACCCACTGCTTTGACTGCCTTGAATTTCCCAGGAATTTTTATGGATTTTCCGTTTTTATCTCGCATAATCTTCCCGTCTTTGTCTCTCTTGGCTTTTCCTTTTTCCCGAAGATTGAAGGCTATATGTCTGGCAAGCGACCGGTCTCGCGTGTTTAAATTGATATTGTAGGCGATCAGAAATTCTCGAGCGCCGATATTTGTTGCTCCTGTCTTGGAATTGAATATGGGTTTTCCGTAATCTGGTGCCCACTCGGGGTCCTTCAGCCTTTCCGCTAATCCTTCATATTCGCCGACTCGGATATTTGCCAGATTTTTTCTTACCGGTTTTTGAGCCGCCTCTTCATATAGGTAAACCGGGATCTCCAGCTCCTCCGCAACTCTTTTGGCCACATCGTGGGCTATCTGGATACAGTTTTCCATCGTCACTCCAGAGACCGGAACAAACGGGCAGACATCTGTTGCGCCTATACGACTGTGTGCTCCCTGATGTTTGCTCATGTCCAACACTTCGGCCGCTTTTTTGATCGCTCGGAAAGCTGCTTCCTTGACACCTTCTGGTGTACCGATAAAAGTGACAACGGTCCGGTTTGTCGACTCCCCAGGATCTACATCGAGGAGCGTCACTTGGGGAACGGATTCGATTTCTTTTGTGATAGCCTTGATCTTTTCAAGATCTCTTCCTTCGCTAAAATTGGGTACGCATTCCACGAGTTTCATTCCTTCTCTCCTTTTGTTATTTCATAGCGCAATTTTCCATCGGGGCTATAAACACCGACAAGTGCAAATTCCTTCAGATATTTCATGATTTCATTATTTCCAACGATCACGATGACGGGAGTATGAAGAGAATATTTTTGTCCCATCTGTGATACCGTTTCTGAATTGATGCGTATAATATTCGAATAATACCTTTCCCAATGATCTCTGCCCAGACCAAACGCCTGAATTTCTGAAAGTTTTCCTGATAGATCGTCATACGTTTCAATTATCAACGGGAAATTTCCGATCAGATAAGATTTTGCCTGTTCGATCTCTTGACTTGGGATTGGAATATTTCTCAAATCGTTTATTTCTTTTAAAATTTCTTGAATGGCATCATAGCTGAAATCAGTCAAAACTTTTGTTCTTATCAAAAAGATTCCACAGCTTCTAAAATACCGCATTTCGCTGAAAGCATAGTAGGCATAGGCTTTGGACTCTCGGAGGTGCATAAACAGCCTGCTGTTCGTGGTCCCTCCAATAACTTGGTTAAAAACAGTGAACGGGAAATAATCCTGGCTCGTGATAGGAAAAACGATGTTGCCTAGGTAGATAGTGGCATCCTTAGCTTGAGGAAGATCGACAAAACATACCTTTATTTTTTCCCGTGGATTAAGAAGCGGAACAAAGGGGTGTTCTATTTCTTGTTTTTCCCATGGGCTCAAATATCGGCTCACCGTTCTTGAAGCCATCTCAAGATTGAGATTTCCGATCAAAACAAGCTTAGCGTTGTTCGGGCGGTAATATCGGGAATAAAATGAAATGATATCCCTCCGGCTCAAATTTTTGATCCCTCCCTGATCGAATATGATTTTTCTGTAGGGATGCGACTCGAATAAAACCTGATACAACAATCTTCTGGCAATAAATTCCGGATTGTTGTTTTGGATGGCCAGGTCATAAAACATCGATCTTTGGACGTTGCCAATCTCGAGACGCGGAAAAGTAGGACGCAGGAGGGTCTCACCGAGTAGCCGCATAGCAGCCTCCAGGTATTCTCCGAGGAAAGAAAAAATGAATTCGGTGTAATCCGGATGGGTTTCAATCGTAATGCTCCCCCCGAGGGATTCGATTTTTTTTTCAATCTCCTCCGCACGTAAATTCACCGAACCCTTTGTGATCATTCGGCCACACAGCGTGGCGATTCCAGGGATATTATCTGGGGATGAACTTTCACCTGCCATGATGATCAGTCTCATGCTGATGACAGGTTTATCCTGTCTGCGGACGACGGCAATTTCCAGGCCATTGGTCAGGGTGTGGGTTTCTACCAAAGGCAGGGATAATTCGGGAACGGGTTCAGGCAGAGGAGGAGACCTCCGGAACCTTTCCTGTGAGCCTAGGGGAAGGGGCTGTATAAGAAAGAGTGAGAAAAGGGAGAAAAAAAACAAGTGGTGGTATCCCAATCTTAGTTTGATTCTCATTGTTTTTCGATTTTGATTAAGATTTTATCTTCTTTGAAATATTTGTTGGCCATCCGGCTTACATCATAATGGGAGACAGCCAGATACCTGCCGAGTTCATCCAGCCACTGAGTGAAACTTCCCCTGCTCAGTAGTTCTTCCGTAAGAAAAATGGCCTTATCGAGAACCGTTGCGAATTGCTTGAGATAATCCATTTTGAACATATTTTTTGTTTTTTGCAGCTCCTCTTCGGTAATAAAAGTCGTCTTGATTTTGTTGATTTCTGCAAACACAGCCCGCTGGTTGCGCTCGTTTGTGATTTTATTATTTGCTCTAACAAACATCTTGAGAACAGATTGATCCTTCCTCGTTTCAATTCCTCCACTCATATAGATTGCTGTTTTATCCTTTTCAAAAAGCCTCTTAAACATCCGGGACGTACGGCCTTTCAACAAAGCGTATTCCGTTATCACTAGGCGGTAGTGGTCGTCAGTATAACGAGGAGCCAATTGGTATCCTAAATAAAATCCAGGCGAAGAAGCCATCGGATTCTTTATCGTTAGATCTACGTTATCTATCTTTGGCAGATCTTCCAAATCAAGCGGAGGAGGAGAGGCTCTCATGGGGATGGTCGAAAAATATCTTTGGACCAGCTGGATAACCTTTTGTTCGTCGATGTGTCCTACGATTGTAAGGACAGCATTATTCGGCGTGTAATAGGTTGTGAAAAATTCAAGGACATCTTTTGTGGTGATTTTGCTAATATCCGATATTGTTCCGAGAACAGGGTGGCTGTAGGCAAAACCTGGAAACAAAAGTCGATCAAAATACCATGAATTTTCAAGATAAGGATCGGATTCTTTTCGCAACCGGATGTCTTCGATGAGCTGGTTTTTGATATTTTCCACATTGGAGGGATTGATATCGAGGGTTTTCATCCTGTCGGATTCCAACCACAACACTAACGCCAATTGGTTCGAGGGAACGGTTTGGTAAAAAATAGTCTTATCACCCGTGGTGATGGCATTAAGTCTCCCACCAATCTTCTGGATGAAACTGTAATGCTGCATCTGGCCGACATTTCTGGATCCCTGAAACATCAAGTTTTCCAAAAGATGGGCCAATCCTGTTTTGTCAGGATCTTCGTTGATGGATCCAACTTTGTAAGCCACAACAACGGAAACGATCGGCAAAGAATAATCTTCGGAAAGAATGATCCTTAAACCGTTTTTTAATGTGACCTGTTTTATCGGAAACGGAAGTTCCTCGGTTTGCTGCCCTGCCCAGCTTGATAGCCCAATAAAAAGAATAAAAATGAGGACAAGATAAGTTTTCGTTATTCTAAACATCTTTTTAAACTAGAGTAAACCTGAGAATCATAAAAATAACACAAACAAGAATTCAAATTCAAATGCCGATCCTCGTAAGTTTGCCTGAATCCTGAACGATCCCCGAGTCAGAAATGATGGACGCTCGAGTAGATGTAATGAATAAAGGAATTGAAAAGAGTCCAATATTATGATAATTATTATGTCTTTCTTCTTAATGTGATCCTCTCGCAAAGGAGGTTAACTATGAGCAAACAAGGAAAACATTTTTTTACATCTGAATCCGTTACAGAAGGACACCCGGATAAGATTTGTGACCAAATATCTGACTCGATACTCGATGATCTGATCGGCCAGGATCCTAAAAGTAGAGTTGCTTGTGAAACACTCGTAACCACGGGACTGGTTTTTATCGCGGGAGAAATATCCAGTGGAGGATATTGTGAATTCCAAAAGATCGTGAGGGATACAGTTCGAAGATTGGGCTATACAGATGCACGGTATGGTTTTGATTTTAAAACATGTGCGGTTATTTCATCCATTCACGAACAATCTCTCGATATAGCCAAGGGAGTGGATGAGGCGGATGACCATGAACAGGGAGCAGGAGATCAAGGGCTTATGTTTGGTTATGCTTGCCGAGAGACCGAAGAATTGATGCCCATGCCTATTATGATGGCCCACAAATTAGTCAGGCGGCTTGCTCAAGTTCGGAAAGAGGGCGTGCTGGAGTACTTGAGGCCGGATGGCAAGTCTCAGGTTACTATCGAGTATGAAGGAGATATTCCCAGAAGAATCGATGCTGTGGTCATTGCCGCCCAACATCACCCCAAAATCCAGATGAGTGACTTGCGTGAGGATATCAATGATGTCGTAGTGAAAGAGGTCTTTCCTCCTGAGATGTTGGATGACAACAGCAAAATATTCATCAATGGGACTGGCCGATTTGAGCAGGGAGGGCCGCTGGCAGACACGGGGCTTACAGGCCGAAAGATCATCGTGGATACCTATGGTGGTGTGGGGAGTCATGGTGGAGGTTGTTTTTCGGGAAAAGATCCTTCCAAAGTCGATCGGTCTGGATCATACATGGCTCGCTATATCGCTAAAAACACAGTCGCTGCTGGGATTGCGGATAGATTGGAAGTACAGCTCGCCTATGCCATCGGTGTTGCCCAACCCGTATCCATATTGGTCGATACATTCGGGACGGCGAAAATTCCGGAGGACAGGATCAAAGACCTGATTCGTGCTCATTTTGAATTGACTCCCAAAAAGATGATTCATTCTCTTGATCTCCTCAGACCGATTTACCGAAAGACTGCCTGTTATGGGCATTTCGGTCGAAGTGAGGACGAATTCACCTGGGAAAAAACCGATAAGGCAGACGTGTTGAGAAGTGAGGCTGGACTCTAATCAAAGGAGGAGAAATTGGATTATGATGTAAAAGATCTGGATTTGGCGAAAAAAGGAAAACTCCGGATGGAATGGGCGGGAAGATTTATGCCCGTTCTCGGCCATATAAAACAGAAGTTCAAAAGGGAAAAACCCCTTAAGGGGATCAGAATGGCAGCCTGTCTTCATGTCACAAGCGAAACGGGTAATCTGATGGAAGTTCTCAAACTGGGAGGGGCAGATGTGAGACTAACAGCATCTAATCCTTTAAGCACACAGGATGACGTGGCAGCAGCTCTTGTGAAACATTATGGGATTCCCGTGTTTGCGATCAAGGGAGAAGATAACAAAACCTACTACAAACACATCAACCAGAGTTTGGAAAATTCTCCCCATATCACGATGGACGATGGAGCAGACCTTGTCTGTGCCATTCATTCCAAGCGGAAAGAATTGATTCCCGAAATCATTGGAGGCACAGAGGAGACCACTACAGGTGTGATCCGGCTAAAAAGCATGGCCAAAGCAAAAGTGCTTCATTACCCTATCATCGCTGTTAACGATGCGAAAACAAAACATTTGTTTGATAATCGATACGGCACAGGCCAGAGTACAATCGATGGGATATTGAGAGCAACAAATATTTTGATAGCTGGATTGAATTTTGTCGTAGCCGGGTATGGATGGTGCGGTCGCGGTGTTGCCATGAGAGCAAGCGGCTCGGGCGCAAAAGTGATCGTATGTGAGGTTGATCCTCTGTGTGCCCTTGAGGCTGTCATGGATGGTTTTCAAGTAATGTCCTTGAAGGATGCGGCAAATATCGGAGATGTTTTTGTAACCGTAACTGGAGACAAAAGTGTGATCACAAGAGAGCATTTTTCCAAGATGAAGGACGGCGCCATCGTGGCCAACTCCGGCCATTTTAATGTGGAGATCGACATTCCTGAACTAAAGAGTCTGAGCAAAAAAAAGAGAACGATCAGGGATTTTGTCGAAGAATATACGCTGAAGAATGGGAGGAAGATATTCCTGCTAGGAGAGGGAAGGCTTATCAACCTTGCTGCGGCTGAGGGACATCCTGCGGTTGTGATGGATATGAGTTTTGCCAATCAGGCACTGAGCGCTCGATACCTTTGTCAACAGAGCAAAAAACTACAAAATGCAGTCTATCCCGTTCCATCCACGATTGATGAAGCGATCGCAAGAATGAAATTGAAATCTATGGGGATCAATATAGATAAATTAACAGGAGAGCAGAAGGCTTATCTGTCAGCCTGGCAAGAAGGCACTTGATCTGAATTGTTTATAGCCCGATCTCACTGCATCAGCATCGTCGTAGCCCAATCGTAGTATACAAATACAACTCATGGGCCACTTCCTTGCAGCTACCGCAATCTCGACCTGTAAACAATCCAGCCAACCACACTTATAAATCAGCAGTTTTTACCCTTCGGGCCAGCCGATCTCACCACATTGGCTTCTTTGTAACCCATTTGCAGTAGTTCACTACAGCTGCATGGGTCACTGCATCGCATCCTTTAATGCTAGGGTGGGGTGGAGGGCCTCGGCTGGTAAATAATCCAGGTTTGGGATATGAGTTATTTGAGGACCTTCAGGTATTCGTCGATTTTGCTTTTTATTTCTTCATCTGTCATGTTGGGATAAATCTTTTCAAAAAGAGCCTTGGCTTCTGCTCTCCGGTCACTCTTGAAATAAGCGACTGCCAGGTTGTAGCTGAGATTAATATCCCCTGGAGCGATGTTCAATGCCTTTTCGTAGCTGTAGATGGCCTCCTTGAGTTTTCCAAACCTTTCAAGCAAAACTCCTTTGAGGTTAAGGGCCATAACCATCCGATCGTTCAGCTTTATGGCGGTATTCACCAGCTTGAGTGCTTCAGCATCATTTCCTTTTGTCAAATACAATCTGGCCAAGTTGTAATGAGGGAGTTCTCTCGAGTGGTAAGTTACATCGGCAATGGCCTTCTTGAACTCTGTTTCGGCTTTGTCCAAATGGCCCATTTCCTGATAAACGGAACCGAGATAATTGTGGGCTTCTGTTAAGTCAGGATTCACCACGAGGCATTTCTCAAAATAATTCATGGCTGTTTTGAAGTCACTCTGTATAAAATGGATAATGCCAAGGGCATTCAAAGCCAGGTCAAAGTTTGGCTTGAGGGCTAGAGATTTGTTCAAGTAATTGATGGCTTCATCATATTTGTTGTTCTGGAGATAAACCAATCCCACGTTGTATTGGTATTGAGGATCTTTAGCCCTCTGTTTTTCAAGCTTTTTTGGGCTCGAAGCGCAAACAATCAGGCTTAAAGAGAAGATAAATATCACGGGTATTTTATATTTCATTTTTTTTCTCCCTTGGAGGTTTTGTATTCATCTTTTAATTCCCTCAACATCAAATCCCGGAAGGCATCCTTTGGGTTCTTTCCCCGATAAAGTACAGAAAAAACTTGCTCGCATATCGGTATTTCCACGTTCTCCCTTTGAGCCAGCTGGCGTACTGAAAGGGTTGTTGTAATTCCCTCTGCGATCATTTTCATCCCAGAGATGATTTCTTCCAGGCTTTTTCCTTTTCCCAATTCACTTCCCACATACCGGTTTCGGCTTAACTTGCCAGTACACGTGAGAACAAGGTCGCCGATACCCGCAAGACCGGCATAGGTTTCCTGTTTTGCACCAAGACTTACTCCCAACCGAGTCATTTCTGCCAAGCCCCTGGTCACCAGGGCGGCCATGGAATTGCTTCCGAAACCGAAACTGTCCGAGATGCCCGTAGCAATCGCGATAACATTTTTGCAGGCTCCGGCCAGCTCAACTCCTATAATATCATCAGACCTATAGGCACGAAAATACAAACTGGAGACGAGAGCCTGAATTTTTTTTGCCAGTTCGAGATTTTTGGAAGATATAACCACAGCCGTCGGATGAGATTCTGCCACTTCTCGTGCAAAACTCGGCCCAGATAGGACAACAATGCGAGAACGGAATGTCTCAGAAAAAACCTCGCCCATGACTTCACTCATCCTCTTTAGGGATTCTTCTTCTATTCCCTTAGTCAGGCTAACGATGAAATGTTCAGAAGTGAGGAAAGGGGCCATTTGGGTGTACATTTGACGGCAAAACCTGGATGGCACTGCGATAAAAATGGTTTCGGTTTCCCTGATGGCCTCTTGTAGATCAAGAAAAAGGGAAACAGAGGAGGGGATTGGGATTCCCGGGAGGAATGTCTTGTTTTCTCCGGTGCAGACAATCTCCTCATAAATCTCTTTTTCCCTTATCCAGAGGTTTGTACAAACCTCAAGCCTTCCCAGATGGATAGCCATGGCGCTTCCCCATGAGCCTCCTCCAACAATGCAGACTTTTTTCACTCTTTTTTCCCTAATTTCCTTTCAGTCCCATCCACGAGCCGACGGATATTTCCTCCGTGTCTTATGACGATCAGAAGAAAAATGACGATGCTAAGAATGGCTGCTTCCTGGTTGCCTTGAATAAAATAAATGGATAAAGGCAAGCTCAACATCGCCATGATGGAGCCAAGAGAGACATAACGCGTCAAGGCTATGACAATCAAAAACACCCCGATCCCTATAAGAAGAGGCTTAAAAGCCAAGACCAAATACACGCCAACTGATGTGGCCACACCTTTTCCACCCTTGAGTTTGATGTAGAGCGGGAAACAGTGGCCGAGAACGGCGAGAAATCCACAGAGAAGTGCGAATCTTTTGTCGGGAAAAAGCTTCAGAGCAAGAAACACGGGAAAAAAGCCCTTTAGAATATCGACGAAAATCACAGGAATGGCAAAAATCCAACCTTTCAGTCTGAACACATTTGTGGCACCGATACTCTGGCTTCCATACCCACGGATGTCTTTTTTCTCGCTGAGGTAGTACAAGATGTATCCTGTAGGAAAGGAGCCGAATAAATATGAAAATAGGGCAAACAGTATCTTCATTTCAGATGAAACTCCGATAATATGGCGTATTCGGCCCCGGTTGGTTTTAGCGTGCTCTTGAAAAGAGTGATCTTGTGTACAGTCATCCCCCCAAACTCGGCCTCTTTGTATTGGTTAAGCGTTTCCATTATTGTCTCGATGTTTTGCAGTCCCTTGACGCGGCCTAACGTTAGATGGGGAAAATATTTTCTTTTCTCCTTTGGAAATCGGATGTTATGGAGTTCTTTTTCCACCCTGTCTTGGATATTCTGGAGGAACTCATTCTTTTCGATCCCGATCCACACAACCCGGGGAATCCGTGCCGCTGGAGGAAATGTTCCCGTTCCCTTTAAACTGAGTGGGAAACGGGAATAGTCTGTGGCGATACTTCCCAACACTGATTTGACTTCTGTGTTTTTATCCTCGGAGACATCACCAAGAAATTTAAGCGTCAGATGCATACCCTGGGGTTTGACCCACCGGATGTTTCTGCCACCTGTGTCCAATTTCTGGATGAGTTCAGATACGTTATCTTTGATCGTGTTAACAAGATCGATAGCGATAAATGTTCTCATGATTGGCTCGTGCCCGATAGATGTCGACGAAGCATATCCAAAGCTTTCTGACTCGATTGGAATTTTATCGCATTCCGGTCACCTAAAAAAAGGTTTTTTTTAACAAGGACATCCTGGTCGTGGGCCAGCGCTATGTAAACCAGGCCCACGGGTTTCTCCTTTGTTCCACCCGAAGGACCTGCAATCCCTGTGATGGATAATCCGTAGGTGGCGTTCGCTCTTTCTCTGATTCCTGTTGCCATTGTCAGAGCGACTTGAGGACTGACCGCCCCATACTTGTCGATTATCTCTGGGGAGACCCCTAATAAATCTGTCTTTGCTGTATTGCTGTATGCCAAAATACCTTGAAGAAAATATTCAGAGCTTCCCGAGACGTTGGTGATGCGGTGGCCAAGAAAGCCTCCTGTGCATGATTCCGCCACAGCCACCGTTTGATGTTTTTTCTTAAGATATTTTCCTATGACTTCCTCCAGCTCTGCTCCTTCTGTGGAGTAGACTCCTTTTTCAAGGGCATCACAGATGAGTTTTATGGCCTGGCCGACCTTATGTTTCGCTTGGGAAATGCTTTTATCAGAGCTACTCTTGAGATGGATCGCAATCTGGCCGGGAGAAGCCAGAGTGGTAAGTTGGACTTCTAGTATTTTGGGATAAAGGTCCCCGAGGTAAGTCTCGATCTGAGATTCTGTAAGCCCGGCTGTTTTTATCACCCGGCGATAGATATATCTGTTTTGGAAGGCTTGTAGGCGGGGCCAGACATAGTTTTCGAACATGGGTTTGATCTCGTGAGGGGGGCCTGGAAGAAGGATAACCGTATTCGAGCCAGTATCGATCCATTGGCCGGGTGCTGTGCCATTTTTGTTTTCGAGGACTACTGCATCCTCGATGAGATAGGCCTGTTTCTTGTTGACTTCAGGCATTTTCATTTGCCGACTTGAGAATCTTCTTTCGATCGCTCTGAGCAGATCGTCTCTGAAAAGGAGTTTCCTGTCCAAGACAGAGGCCAAAGCCTCTCGGGTTCTGTCATCTTTTGTTGGGCCGAGTCCACCAGTAGCAATCATCAAGTCTGTGCGGGCGAGAATCTGTCGGAATGCCAGACAAAGATTATCCCACTGGTCTCCAACGATAGTTTTGATTTGGACATCAAGGCCTAAATCATTCAGCCTTTTTGTTAAATAGAGAGAATTTGTGTCTTGAAAGTGAGGAGTTAGCAACTCAGATCCTACGGCAAGGATCTCGATCTTCCAATCTTTTGCGGGTTTCATGTTAACAATAAGAAGAGGTTGATCAGGATTCCTGCAAAGATAGCTGCCGCAATATCATCGAGCATGATCCCGAATCCCCTGGGAAATGTTTCGACTCTATTTATCGGAAAAGGTTTGAGGATATCGAAAAAACGGAAAAGAAAAAAACACGCGGCACAGAGTGTCCACTGCGGGCTGAGGAGGAATAGGGCAATGAACTGTCCAGCAGCTTCATCAATGACGACTGTACGCGGGTCCTCCTTTTTTAGTCTTCGAGAGTAGACATCTGATACAAATGTGCCAAGGGCAAAAAGCACAAAAAATAGTAATAAATAGATAGGCCAACTCAGTCTGTATAGAAAAAATTTGTAAAGAAGGACGATGATAGCACTGGTTAGTGTTCCCGGTGCCACTGGAAAATACCCCACTCCGAAAAAGGTTGCGGTTATTTTTGAAAATAATTTCATCGTTTTACGTTTCCATATAAATCATATACATCCCGACCGTTGATTTCAACTTTTTGGATAGTGTTGAAAATTTCTGTTTCTATGTCCTCGGAGGAGATAAATACAACCCCGTCCACTTCGGGTGCTTGGAATTGTCCCCTGCCCACCATCAAAGTTTGGTCTTGTTTCAATGTCCCCTCTATCAGGACGTCGATGGATTGGCCAACATATTTTTGGTTGTTCTCATAGGATATTTCTGCTTGAATGTCCATTATATTTTCCTTCCGTCTCAGTTTGACTTTTTCTTTGACAGGATCTCCCAGTTCAAAGCATTTTGTCCCTTCCTCTGGGGAATAGGTGAAAACGCCAAGGTGGTCAAAATGGGCATGTGTGACAAAAGCCATCAAGTCATCGAATTCTTGTTTGCCTTCTCCCGGAAACCCGACAATTAAGGACGTTCTGATGGCTATATCCGGGATCTGTTTTCTTATGCGCTCCAGCAATTCCAAAGATTTTTTCCCGTCTAATCCTCTTTTCATGCGTTTTGTGATGAAGGGATGGGAGTGTTGAAACGGAATATCCAAATAGGAACAGATTCTTTCCTCGCACATGATGTTCAACAAAGAATCGGAGATTTCTTCGGGATAGCTGTACAGGATGCGAATCCATTCGAGATTATCGATGTTCAAGAGCTCTTCGAGCAGAAGCACAAGTCCGTCATTTAATCGGAGGTCGTGTCCATAAAACGTGGTGTCTTGTGAAATCAGATTGATTTCTCGTATGCCTTTCGACACAAGTTTTTTGATTTCTTCAGCAATGGATGGAATGTTCCGGGATCGATAGGGCCCTTTGATCAACGGGATGGCGCAAAAAGAACAGCTTTTCGAGCACCCTTCGGAGATCTTGATATAAGCCCAAGCAGGAGGTGTTGAAATCAAACGAGGAGAAGTATGATCGTACAAAAAGCAGTTTTGCGCGTTCTGAAAGGATTTTCCTTCGATAATTTGTCCGATCTTGTCAAAGTCTGTCACTCCTGTCCATGCATCGACTTCAGGAAAAGCCTTCTGAAGACTATCTTGATTTCTTTGCACATAACATCCGGAAACGATAATTTTTTTGTTTTTGGACTTGTTTTTTTCCAGAACCGCTTTTTTGATGACATCGCGGGCTTCTTGACGGGCAGGATGGATGAACCCACAGGTGTTGATGATGATGATTTCAGCCATCTCGATTTCGGGAACCAGGTCATACTTTTGCCTTTCCAAAATACCGAGCATAACTTCGCTGTCGACGAGATTTTTTGCGCATCCCAGGCTGATCAATGCGACCTTTTTCATCTTCCCTTCATTGTAATTTCATAGCCAGAAAGAGTAAAGGGATAAACATTTCAAAAACTGTGATGAAGAAGTAGTCAGGCAGCCGGATGACCTCCTCATCAACCTGCCTGCCTGAAACTTGACTGATCAAAGAATACATCGGTTTTCGAAATGCTTCCAGATAAGAGGAAGACAAGAAGTGAAATGGGCTAGGGGTAGATTTTGTAGAGAAGACGAGGGAAAGGGATAGCTTCACGGATGTGCTTTATTTTGCAGATCCAAGACAGGGCCCTTTCCAAGCCCAATCCAAATCCTGAGTGCGGAACGGAACCATATTTCCGGAGATCCAAGTACCATTCATAAGCTTCACGAGGAAGATTGTGTTCTTTGACTCGTTTTTCCAGCAAAGCAAGATCATGGATACGCTGTCCTCCTCCTATAAGCTCCCCGTATCCTTCGGACGCAAACACGTCTACTCCCAACACCTCATCCGGATTTTCCTCATCCGGTTGCATGTAGAAGGCCTTAATTTGGGCGGGAAAATGGGTGACACAGACGGGAGAATCATAGATTTCAGATAGGATGGTTTCTTCAGGCGCTCCGAAATCATCTCCCCACTCGATCTTGGAACCCTTTTCTTTGAGATTGGGAAGAATTTTGCCGTATTTAATCCGGTGAAAGGGCTTTTTCACCCGTTCGAGGGGGGCGATCTCTCTCTCCAGAATCTCAAGTTCTGTACTTCTTGTTTCCAGGATACGCGTAATGATGGACACGATCAAGTCTTCGGCAAGGTCGGTGATATCTTGAAGGGTGGCAAAAGCCACTTCCGGCTCGACCATCCAGAACTCGATCAAATGTTTTCTCGTTTTGGATTTTTCCGCCCGGAATGTCGGTCCGAAACAATATACTTTACCGAAAGCCATGGCTGTGGCTTCGTTATAAAGTTGCCCGCTCTGGCTTAGATAGGCTTTCTGGTCGAAGTATTCTGTCTCGAAAAGGGTAGTCGTTCCTTCACAGGCACTGGGAGTCAAGATAGGCGTGTCCATATTGCGGAATCCCCGGGAGTCAAAAAAGTCACGAATCGCTTTGATGAGTTCGGCTCTTATCTGGAGAACGGCATGCTGCTTTTGCGAGCGAAGCCAGAGGTGACGGTGCTCCATCAGGAAAGGAATCCCGTGTTCCTTTGGGGTGATGGGATATTCAGGTGCGACCTGAACGATTTCCAAATCCGATATCCCTAATTCATAACCTCCGGGTGCTCTTTTGTCCTCTTTCACGACACCACGGACGATTATGGAAGACTCCTGGGTGAGTAAGTCGAACTTTTGAAAAAGCGGGTTATCCTTATCCGGGCTGTAAATCGTCCCCTGGATCAAACCTGTACCGTCTCGAATCAAGAGGAACCGGATCTTACCACCGGAGCGTTTGTTGTAAACCCATCCCCGTATTTCGACTTCTTGGTCCTTAAAACCAGCAATATCTTCAATATAAGCCCATTTCATGATGCTCCGATTATAATGAAATCTATTGGGAGGGTCAATGCTTACATTACAGAGTTATGTCCAACCGTATTCATACCCGGTTTCATACATGGCCAGGATTTTTTCTGAAGAGCACGGCTAACCATACTAAACCATGGTGCTTGTTGCCTATATTGCTATGTCCACATCCCAAAAGTCAACCGGATCGGAATCTTGTGAATTGCCACATCATAATGTATATTACTCCAGGATCTCAAAAAACATCATCATGGCCACTTCGTTATCGCGAATAACCGATCGGATGGACCACCTGTATGAGTTCGATCGCGAGCCTGTTTCTTCGGATAGGCTGCAAAACGGGGCCTGTTTTGCAGGACTTTTTGCTGGAGAACATGTGGCAGCCACGGAATTTGTGATCGGTGCATTTTTTGTTCTCCACGGCGTAAGCCTTCATGATTTGCTTCTTGGCTTGATTCTGGGAAATCTGTTGGCAATCCTGTCTTGGACATTCATCTGTGCTCCGATCGCCACCCAGACACGCCTGACCTTGTACTGGTATTTGAGGAAAATTGCCGGTCCAGGGCTCAATGTTATCTACAACCTCGCCAATGCCATCCTCTATTGCATACTGGCCGGGGCTATGATCGCTGTTTCTGCCACCGCTCTCGGGCTTGTTTTCGGAATCGACATCCCTTCCTTGGATGATGTGTTTCCCAGCAGCTTGGGTTGGATTTGTCTGACCTTTGGCATCGGAATCATTTTTACCGTATTGGCAGTGTTGGGATTCGAAAGGTTAAGCCGGTTTGCCCAAGTGTGCTCGCCTTGGATTTTCGTTTTGTTCATTGCTGGAGCCCTGGCTCTTCTTCCTCGTCTAGGAGTGCATGCCAATTTCGATAATTTTTTTGAAATAGCCAGAACCAAAATTTGGAATGGAGTGGCAGCTGAAGGACAGGAAAAATTCCGTTTGGCGCATGTCCTGTTTTTTGCATGGTTTTGCAATCTCGCAATGCACATCGGACTATCGGATATGGCGCTGTTCCGGTATGCCAAGAGATGGGTCTATGGGCTCTATTCTGCGTTCGGGATGTATTGCGGGCATTTTCTGGCATGGATTTGTTCGGGAATAATGGTGGCAGCCATAGGGCGCGAGATGCATCCGGGCCTTATGGCCTTCGAAGCTGTGGGGCTGGCCGGCGCCGCCGGTGTTTTTATTGCGGGCTGGACCACGGCGAATCCCACGTTGTACAGAGCAGGCCTTGCTCTGCAGGTCATAACGCCCAACTGGCCCCGCTGGAAGGTCACCATGTCTGCTGGCCTTTTGACAACCATACTCTCATGTTTCCCTGTCTTTTTCATGAAGCTTTTGGATTATGTGGCGATTTATGGTCTGGTTTTGATGCCCATCGGTGCGATTGTTTTTGCTGAGCATTGGCTTTTTCCTCTGTTTAAGATAGAACAATTTCAAACCGAAAAAAATAAGAAAAAATTCAATGGGAGGGCGTTGATTGTATGGATCGGGACATTGGCTATCTGCTTGTTCTTGCCTTTGCATCTATTTTTTCGTTGGCTCCCGGGATATATCTTGGCCTTGATCGCCTATGTCCTGCTCCATGTCATACGGAAAAAGGAGGGAGCCAAACCAAGGGATTCGAAGGAGGCGATATGATGCGAAAAATAGTGCTGTCATCCCTTGCCGGGATCAGCCTCCTATGCTGCCTGGGCTCGCCTTTTTTGTTTTTTTGGGGCAAAGTCAGTGAAAAGGACTACAAATGGATCTTTTTATTGGCTTCGTTTTTCTGGTTTTTCTTTGCTTCCCTGCGGGCGTTGATTCAAAAAAGAAATCAGCATTCCGACGGAAATCACGGATAAGATCATTCTCCTATCAGTTGAAATAGGTACCGGCCAGAACCAATCTTTATGATGACCTCGTTTTTGGTTTCTTCAACCATCTGGATGCCTTGCTCCCCAGTCAGGAATTTTTGTCCGCCGTAGATCTGTTTGCCGTTTTCTTTAAGCGTGACGCCATCCCATCCGAACTTGGGAAGACGAATCTCTGCCTGTGCATTCACAGGGATGGTCACATCCAGAGAAATGTGACGGTCCGATTTTGTCCAGGCACTGGTGACCATCCCCCGAGGAGTGTGAATGGTTCCAGCCACATACTGCAGGTCGCGGACTATTTGGGGCTGGATCAAAATGTTTCGGAATCCTGAAGATCCTTCCGGTTGAGTAATACCAGCCAAGGCTTGATAAAACCATGCCCCCACACTACCGAACATCGGATGATTGTGCGAATTCATCGACGGCCCTGTTTTGTGCTGCCAAAGTTCCCAAAGGGTAGTGGCGCCGTTGGCGATCATGTATCCCCAGCTGGGATAGCTGGTTTGGGTGGCCAGTTCATAAGCCAAGTCGCTGGAATGGAATTTAGCTAGCACTTCCATCAGATACTTGGTTCCGATGATGCCGGTTGTCAGGTGAGTGTTGTTCTTATATAAGATGTCACGTCGCAGATTCCCGAAAACCGAACCAATCTCTTCTTCCGGAACGATATCCAGATAAAGAGGCAGTAGGTTTGCGGTTTGGGTGCCGTTGGCATAACTTTTCGTTTCTGTATCGAAGTATTTTTTGTGGAAGGCCGTTTTGATTTTATCCGCCAGGGCCTTGTAGGTCTTGATTTCTGCATCATATCCCAGGATTTCTGCTAGCTTCATCAAGATTACGGCATCATAGTAGTAATAAAAGGACGACACAAAATCTCCCGGTGTTTTTTCTATTGCAACCCAGTCTCCGTAATAGCTGAAATCCAATAGATTATTCTTGGCCTTGGATCGCAGAAATTCCACATAGTCTTTTACCCCATCATATTGGGCTGCAAGGAGGGATTCATCGCCGTAGTAACGGTACATGTACCAGCAGAGAAGAGGATAGGCCGTTCCCCAAGCGGGGTCGGCGGGGCGCTGCCCCCAAATATGAGGAACGGTATCTGTCAGTGCGCCGTCTTTATCTTGCACATCCTGGATATCTCGGATGAATTTGGTGTAAAACGCACCCATATCAAAATTCATCATAGCCTGTTCGGCAGTGAGATGGGCATCCCCCAACCATCCCATCCGTTCATCACGTTGGTTGCAGTCGGTCGGAATGCTGTGGAGGTTTGTCTTCTGGCCCCATATGATGAGCCGTTGTAATTGGTTCAGGATGGGTTTGGAACAGGAAAAATTGCCGATCTGTTGGACTGCGGAATGAACCACTTTTCCTCGGATCGTTTCCATATTCGGTACGCCTGGATATCCGGTCATTTCCACATACCGGAATCCGTGGTAGGTGAAACGGGGTTGGTATATTTCCACTCCTTTCCCTTTAAGAATATAGACATCCTCAGCTCGAGCTGACCTCAGGTTTTCTTGGTTGATCATGCCGTTTTCATACAAAAGCTCGGCATGCCGGAGGCGTAGCTCGTGGCCTCTGGGTCCGGATACTCGAAGCTCTACCCATCCGCTGAAGTTTTGGCCCATGTCAAAGACATAGACGCCTTTGGCTGGATTCGTCATCTCCAAAGGGACAATCGTATCCATGACTTTGATGGGTGGGATCATCTGGGCTGAAAGTCTTCCTTTGGGAACAATGCCGGTCTCGACGGATATCCATGTGCTGTCGTCAAATCCCGGGCAGTCCCAACCGGGCGTTTCAAGCCTTGCATCATAGATTTCACCGTTGTAGATGCTGTCTTGGACTATCGGCCCATCTGTCTGTTTCCATGATGGATCACTGAAAATCGTCATCTTGTTCCCATCTTCCAGCTCGATATTGAGTTGGAGTTTCAGAAGGCGGACAGTACTCCATCCCTTGCCGAGCATTGCCCCGAGGGCATTGATTCCATTGCGGATAAATGGGGTTATATCGTATGAGGAATAAAGAATCCTTTTCTCATAAGTCGTGTAGCCAGGATCGAGTACGTTATTCCCGACTTTTTGACCGTTCAATCGCAACTCATAATATCCGAGACCGCACACATGGATGCAACCGCGTTTGACCCGGCCGTTGACGGAAAATTCTTTGCGAAGCTGATTTTTTCCTCCGATCCACTCTCCCTCCCAATCCTCAGGATCAAACAGACCCGTATCGAACCGGGCCACTTGACTGTAAGGGCTGGGAACGTCTTGATCATCCCAGTATCTTGCCTTCCAGAAGTATGAGCGATCACTCTCGAGAGGTTTGCCATCGTAAGCCACATGCATGGATCGATCGGATGCCACTTTTTTCGAATCCCAAATATCAGCCTCTTCGGCCAAGGGGTCTGAGGAAACGATCAACTGAAAAGCCGTTTGGGTATGACCCCGCTCGGAGTGTTTCAACATCCATGAAAATCGCGGTTTTTTCACATCTATTCCGATCGGATTCTCAAGGTATTCACACCGGAGATTATCGGGCGGATGTGGCCCAGTGATTTCCTCTGAGGCAGTCGCTAGGCTGGCGGAAAATGCCAGCACCGAAGTTACCAAGAGTATTTTGATCCAGGGCTGAAAAATCATATGGACCTCCTGTTTTTCCCTGTGATTGGGATTGTATGCAAGATTGGGGAAAACATCAATACACCTTTTTCGATTGACAGCCGGGGTGCAGTATGATAATGGAAATTTTGAGAGTTTTAGGAACATGAACATGCCTCCTCCTTCCTTTCTGGCGTTTGATTTAGGGGCTGCAAGTGGTCGAGCGATCCTCGGTCAGCTTGAGACGAGCCATCTTCGCACCAAAGAACTCTACCGGTTTGCGAATGGAATGCTCCCTGTTCACGAACATCTTCATTGGGATATTTTCCGGCTGCTCAAAGAGATCAAGAAAGGATTGGCGATCTGTGCGGAAGAAACACGGATCGCAAGCTTTGCCATAGACACATGGGGAGTTGATTTTGGCCTGTTGGATCAAGACGGGACAATCCTCGGCATGCCCTTTGCCTACCGGGATGCGTACACCCAAGGGGCGATGGAAGAATTTTTCAAGCTGATCCCACGGGAAAGGATCTATAACCTGACGGGAATCCAGTTTCTGCCTTTCAATTCTCTGTTTCAACTCCATGCTATGAAAAGAGACAAATCATCCGTTTTGGAAGAGGCCCGTGATCTCCTGTTCATGCCAGACTTATTCCATTATTTCCTGACAGGAGAGAAAAAAACCGAGTTCACTTTTGCGACAACATCCCAACTGTATAATCCGAGAAAAAAGGGCTGGGAAGATGAACTTTTTGGTGCCCTCGGGGTATCCAAGTCCCTCATGCAAGAGATTGTCCAGCCGGGTTCCCTTATCGGAAAGCTGGACAAGAACATTGCCCAACAGCTTGGCTGGAGGGATGTTCTGGTTGTAGCTGTGGCATCTCATGATACAGGATCAGCCGTGGCTTGCGTTCCTGCTCAAGGACAGAATTGGGCATTTATCAGCTCTGGAACGTGGTCACTGATGGGCATTGAAACAGAGAATCCGATCATCAATGATTTGGCTCTCCGGCTTAATTTCACGAACGAGGGTGGCGTAGATGGCACTTTCCGGGTTTTGAAGAACATCACAGGTCTTTGGCTTGTGCAAAAGTGTCGTGAAGCCTGGGAAACGGAAAAAAGATTCACTTATGACCAATTGATGGCAATGGCCCAGGAGGCCAAATCCTTCCGGTTTTTCATCGACCCGGACTGGGAGGGATTTCTCAACCCGGCTGATATGCCCAAAGCCATCCAACACTTTTGCGTTCGAACCGGACAGAAGCTCCCTCGATCACCTGCTGAATTTGTACGGGGGATCTATGAGAACTTAGCCTTCAAATACCGGGTCGTTCTGGATGAAATCAGGCAAATCAGCTCAAATCCTATCAACAAGATTCATGTTATCGGAGGGGGAGCGAAAAACCGGTTGCTCTGTCAATTCACGGCCAATGCAACCGGACTCCCTGTTTTTGCGGGACCTGCTGAGGCTGCTGCCATAGGGAATATCATGATGCAGTCAAGGGCCCACGGATTTATCCAGTCATTAGTTCAGATGCGGGAAGTTATCCGCAACTCGTTTGATGTTGTGGTTTACGAACCAAAGAAAACAAAAGAATGGAGCGAAGCTTTCGGGCTTTTCCAAAAGATCCTCCATACGGAGTTTACCGATGAGAAATAACCAAAAGATTGAACATGCCTATGAAATGGCCAAAGATATCTATGCCAAATGGGGTGTGGATGTTAAAGACGTCTTGAAGCAAATGGACCTGATATCCGTTTCTCTCCCATGCTGGCATGGTGACGATGTTGCCGGATTCGAAAAACCAAATGAACAGGTGGCGGGAGGCGGCATTCAGGTCACAGGAAATTATCCAGGGAGAGCACGGACAGCCGATGAATTGAGGATGGATCTGGAAATGGCTTTTTCGTTGATTCCTGGATATCACCGGTTGAATTTACATTCCATGTATGGAGAATTTGGAAAAGATCTTGTGGATCGAGACGCATTGGAATATGCTCATTATAAAGGCTGGGTTGAATGGGCCGTTCAGGAGAGTATCAAGTTGGATTTTAACGCCACGTGTTTTTCCCATCCGATGGCGGCATCTGGATTCACGTTGAGCAGCAAAGACTCGGAGATCCGCAAGTTTTGGATAGAACATGTTAAACGTTGCCGTACGATCAGTTCTCATATAGGTCGTGAGCTGGGAAGCCCCTGCATTCACAATCTTTGGATACCTGACGGAATGAAAGACACCCCTGTCGATCGTAAGACACCAAGATTTTTGTTGAAAAAATCATTGGATGAAATCTATGCCGTGGAATATCCGAAGTCGGAAATCAAAGATTCACTCGAAAGCAAGCTGTTCGGGATAGGGAGCGAATCCTATGTGGTGGGTTCGCATGAATTTTACTTTGGGTATGCTCAATCCAGGGACAAGATGCTTTGTTTGGATGCCGGCCACTTTCATCCGACAGAGTCCTTGGCGGATAAAATATCTGCCATCTTGCTGTTTTTCGATGAGCTTTTGTTGCATCTGAGCCGTGGGGTTAGATGGGATAGCGATCATGCTGTCATCCAGAGTGATGATTTACTGGCCATTGCAGACGAGATCGTTCGAAGCGGAGACATGGATCGTGTCCATATCGCTCTCGATTTTTTTGATGCCAGCATTAACCGCGTGGGAGCTTGGGTGATCAGCGCCCGAGCAACCCTTAAAAGCCTCCTGTCGGCTCTTCTACAGCCTTTAGAGAAGCTTCGGGCATATGAAAATGAGGGCGACTTTTTTGCCAGGCTTGCCCTTATGGAAGAGTCGAAAACGCAACCTATGGGGGCTGTCTGGGATTATTATTGTTTGCAGAAGGATGTTCCTCATCGGGACCTTTGGATGCAAGATATAGCGCGTTATGAATCGGACGTTCTCAAAAAAAGATCCGACTAACGACCTACGAAAATAGTTTTTTCACTAGTTCAGCAAGATTCTCTGCATACTGTCGGCAGCATTCTGATGCTCGTTCGTCAGGAAAATCGATGGAGACAGGACCATAGTGGTCTCCCTTATGATTACCTCGGATGATCATCCCATGGATTAAAAAAGCATTCAATATGTCCAGGATTGTGGTTTCGTTTCCTCCGCCCACGTTTGCCGCAGAAGAAAAAGCGCCGCCGACCTTTCCTTTCAATCGGCTATGGAATTGAATGCTGTCATCCAACAGTTTTTTTATCGGCCAGGCCATCGATCCATAATAGGTTGGCGATCCGAGGATTATACAGTCATACTCGAGTAAATCATCAACTTTTGTCTCCTCAATTCTTTTTAAATCGACAGAAAAATCTTGTTCTTCCATCTTTTTGGCGATGATTTGAGCCATTTTTTCCGTATTCCCTGTTTTGGAATAATAACAAACCAAGATTTTAGCCATTCTTTAACCTCCTATATATCCTACCATTTATGAGCCTTTTTGGGTTCCATCTTGCGAAGATCTAGTCCTCGTTCGTAGGCGCCGATCCTGTATAGACAGATTTCCCTTACCGACGAGGGATGATGAAGGACTTCCGAAAGGGATTGGGATCCAACACCCCAAACCCCTCCTCCTCGAACGACCACGACTTTATAATCATATAGCAACTGGAGGAATATTCCGATGTCATGTGCCGGGGGAATCACGGGAATCACGAGATACAAATAACTTCCCTCTGCATCGATGGGGATGATACGTTTTAGAACTTGAGTTTCTCCTGGGTATCGGAAGTGGGCATGAGCTTCGGCTTCTGGAACCCAACAGTGGCAAACGGTCTGGAAATTCGTTTGGGCATAGATTGTTTTATGGATTTCCATCTCCTTTGTGTCGCCTTTTTCAGGACTGAGATCTATTTCCAACAAGGGCCCTCCTATTTCTCTCGGCATAGATGCTTTCGGAGCATAAAACATTGTATTGACTCCCCGGATGGAGAGGGTGCCTGTGTGAAACGGGGAGAGCCGGGATTCGAAAATCCTGGCTCCGGTTTTATAAAATTCCTTGACGAGCTCTTCCTCCTTCGGGAATCGGGAGGTAACGTCGTCATCGATAATATACTCATCAGGCGGGAAGGAAAACTGGGAGTGTGGGTCTAATTTGATTTTTTTTCTTAGATCTTCGACAGCGACATTCATTTTTTTCATCAAGCGCACGATGTAGCCCGAGTTGTTTGCCACACACTGCAGGAAAAAAGCTTCCTTGAGCGTTCGTCCTCGGGAGAAAGCCCCGTGAGCTTGTACCAGCATCACAGGATGTCGGGAAAGCCGGTCTGGGATGATCTTCACCATCTGGGGTGAGCCACTGGGGAGGGCAAACCAATCAACCGGGATGATGCCTCCCAAATGGTAATATCCCAGAGGATCGGTTGGATAGAATGGTTCAGGTTGGTTGGGCTTTTTTTCATCATCCAGGGTGTCGATAATCAGGTCTTTTGTGTGGCAATGCATGGAGGCATTCACTCCATCCAATGCCAATATTTTCGCATGGATGTCGCTCTCGGATGATGCTTTATAGTAACCGAAGTCCATTTCTTTCAGAGAGGGGAAGCAGATGTGCTCGGGCTCAAGATCTCCTTTTTGTGAGCCCGTTGCCGTTATAGCCATCCTTTCCTCTCCCTTCTCGTCTTTCCATCTCATGACCATGTTCCCGCAATGGCTGTCTTGGATGTCATACAAAAGGGATGCTCTTCCCACGGTTTGGAAAAGATGGAAAAGTTCTTCGTTGGCATTCCAGTTTTTTTCGCTCATTTTTGTCCTTCAGGAATACCCTTCTCATCCCAATCCCGAATTTTATAATAATCCTTACGCATTTTGACGATCGAATCAAGCGAAATCCTCTTTTCTTTATCTCCGACCATGATAGATTCTTTCTGGAAACGCATGGGCAGAGTGTCTTCTCCAGCTTCCATGCCTGCTTCGAGGTTAAAAGCCCTCTCCAATGACGCAACTCTGTTCGCCATTTCTTCCATCCTAGCCGTGGAAAAATTTAGCCCAGTGATGCCACTGGCAATACGTGCCCAAGGTTCGGTGGAGAAAGCGAATCCAGTAAACCGGCAAATTCCCAGACTATCTTGAATGATGCCCAGGTTTTGCATGTTGCGGATGGCAATCGGTGATTGCAAGAGACTGAAGCGTGGAATTTCCTTTGTTCCTCCAAAGAATGCCAGGGAAACGGCATATCCTCCACGAAGGTGGCAAGCACCGGTAGGGGAGGTCATATATCCCAGAGCTTGTGTAAAGGAGGCCCTTGGATCATAGGCAGGGATTTCCATTCTTTTCACCGTCATGGAATATTGAGGATTGTGGTAGTGATCGGCAAGACGGAAGGAACCCTCAGCCATTATGTCTCCCACGCCCTCTCTTAGAGCAATAACGTCGACCATTTTTTCCAACATATCTGAACTGCCAAAACAAAGTTCAATCTTTTCCCGATCTTCTTCGGGGATGAAACCATTTTCCGAAAGCTCCATTGCGCAGGCTAAGGTTCCACCAAAGCTTATCGTATCCAGGCCGAGCTCATTGCAGCGATAATGAGCCTTTGTGATGGCACTCATGTCATAAATGTCGCAATTGGGGCCAGTCATCACGGCAGTTTCATACTCGGGACCTTCTCCCTTTTTCCCTTCCACCTTAGTATGCCGTTGGCATGCGATGGAACAACCATAACAAGCGCCGGCTCTCTCCAGAATGGTCTTCCGGAGAGTTTCCCCGGATATCTTGTCTAAATCATCGTCATGATGGAGGTTATCCTGAAAGTTCCGGTGGGGAAGCATTCCTATGATATCGATGAGCTCAAGCAATCCTAAGGTTCCCAATTCACGCAAGAGACTTTTAGTGATCGGGGCCGATCTCATGAGATATTGGGCTTGGTCCAACCCAGATTTGTACCTCTCCTCGTCTTTGACTGTGATGCTTCTGCGCCCAGAAACCCTAATGGCCTTGAGTTTTTTGCTTCCGAAAACGGCTCCCGCTCCCCCCCTCCCGTAAGCTCTGTTTTTGTCATTCATAACACAAGAAAAACGCACCAAATTTTCACCGGCTGGGCCGATGCAGAGAACACGCTGTCCTTTTCCCCTTTCAGGATCCGTGGTCAATCGATCGGTTGTCTCGTGAACATCCAAGCCCCAGAGAGGTGCTTGAGGGATGATTTGGACTTGCTCGGAATTGATATCTATCATGACTGGTTCTGAAGCCTTTCCCCTGATCATAAGCACATCGTATCCGCTGGATTTAAAGGCATGAGCCCAAAAACCGCCACAGTTGGAACTCCCGATCCGGCCTGTTAGCGGAGACTTGAAAACCATATGACCGCGGCATGCTGTTGGGGCTCGTGTTCCGATTAAGGGAGAAGTGGCGATGACGATCACATTATCGGCGTCGAGAGGATTGCAAAACGGATCGATCTCATCGAAAAATAGGCGCGTAGCCAGTCCTCTTCCTCCCAGATATTCTTCGACGACTCCAGGAATTAAAGGTTTTTCAGATATGTTTTTTTTGGAGAGATCGATATCGAGAATTTTTCCGTGATAACCAGGGAATGACATATTACTCATGCAACGTGTTTGTTGTTCTGGATTCTAAGCATACTAAATGCCATCTCCCATGACAAGCCTCTGGAAGGCGGAGATATTGTTTTTTTGGATAAAGGTATGCATTATGATAATATGACCAAGAAGAAATGCTAATGGCCGTTCATTGCAGCTGTTGTATATGTTAAAAAGCTATCCTTATTCTTAGTAAATGGAGGCTAGCCATCATGAAAATGAGACTTGGTTTGTGCTGGATAGTGATATCCATAATCTTTTTATTATGGGCGTGTAATCCCTCCAAAAATCCCGTGAATTTATTCGGCGATAAACTCGACCTAAAGCTACTCGAGGGGGAATGGAAGGGCGATTATTTCAGTAAAGATACGGGAAGGACCGGCACTATTGAATTCACGCTGACTGCCGAAGAAAATAAAGCATTTGGGGATGTTCTGATGATCCCCCGTGGTTCAAGGGAACCCTATCATCCAATCGGATATAAGGATAAAGCAGAGGTCGATCCTCAATTTCCCGAACTTCTAACCATCAACTTTGTGGAAATATTAGGTAGAAAGGTGAAAGGGGAATTAACTCCATATTGGGATCCTGAGATGCAGCGACGGATGTACACGATCTTTGAAGGGGTTCTGCAGGGTGATACCATACAAGGAACTTTTGAATCCCGGATGGAACAATCTCCCATTTATTTTTATGGTCAATGGGAGGTCTTCCGTAAGAAAAAATAGCAACATGTTTTGTCGGGGAATGTAATTGGCTGATCCACAATCTTTTGTTCCTGTGAAGTTGTTCTGCGGGATTATTGCATCGAACGAACGCACAATATTAAGGGCAAAGGAGAGGCTTGCCCAACTTTATGGTGAAATTGATTCCAGCAGTCCTTTATTTTTATTCGACTACACAGATTATTACGAAAAACAGATGGGAAAAAACCTCAAGAGAAAATTTTTGAGTTTTAAAAAGCTTGTCGAACCAGAAAGATTGAGCGAAATAAAACAGGAAACCAATCGATTGGAAGAGGAGATCCGGGAAGAATTTCAGGCCCATCAAAGGATTGTCAATCTTGATCCCGGATATTTGACACCCGCTTCTCTTATAATAGCCACAGCCAAAGATTTTTCGCACCGTATTTCTCTCCAAAATGGCATCTACGCCCATCTGGAATTCTTGTTTGGAAAGGACGAAGTTCGGACCTTGGACTGGACATATCCTGATTTCAAATGCAAAGACTATCAAGAATATTTTCTCGATGTACGCCGGTTTTATCTCTCACAACTCAATAAATAATTCAGGAGCCTGGATTATTCACGGACCAAGGTTGCTGTAGCGGTGAAGTTGTGATTCATGATGCCGTATTAGAATACTGCGAATGGGTTACAACGAAGCAGATGCAGTGAGATTGGTTCGCCCGAAGGGTGAAAATTGTCGATTATGAAATTTTTTGGGTTTTTAAAATGGATTTTTTTTTATTGAAGAGTGGAATCGACAGTTTTTATGAATAATTCAGGAATCGTTGATATCGAGGGCTGAGATCTCCCTTAACTTCCTTACAATCTCCGGAAGTTCTCGAAGCACTTCATGGATGTCTTCTTCTTTATTGAACCGGCCCAAGGAGATCCGGATGGAGGATCGGGCCATTTCTGGTCGCAAATTAATGGCATTCAAGACATGCGAGACTTCTTCCGAGTCTTCGCTGCAGGCGGATCCTGTGGATACAAAGATATCTTTTGTGGCCAAAGATAACAGTATGGCCTCGGCTTCCAATCCATAAAAGGAATAGTTCAACGTCCCTTTAATCCTTTTTGTTTCATTCCCATTGAATTTTACTTTGGGAATTTTATCTTCGATGCCACTTTTTAGCATGTCAGCCAGTTTTGCGATGCGTTTTTTATCCTGTTCTCCTTGTTCCTGAACAATCCTAATCGCTTCTCCGAATCCCACGATGCCGATGGTATTTTCAGTGCCAGCCCGCATGAGTCTTTCCTGGTGTCCTCCATAGATAAGGGGCATGATGTTGGTTCCTTTTCGAATGTACAGGGCTCCGATCCCTTTTGGGCCGTAGATCTTGTGGGCAGAAACAGAAAGGAGATCCACACCCAGTTTGTCCACATTGACATCGATTTTCCCGAAGCTCTGAACCGCATCTGTATGAACGAGCACGCCTTTTTTCCTTGCCATCTTCACGACATCTTGGATGGGTTGGATGGTTCCTAGTTCGTTGTTGGCATGCATGAGAGAGATAAGAGCGGTCTTTGTGCTTATTGCCTCTTGAAGACGGTTGATGTCGACAATTCCGGTGTGATCAACGGGGATGAACGTGACTTTAACGCCTTTTCTCTCGAGATAATTGGCTGTCTCAATCACAGCAGGATGTTCGATCGCGGAAGTGATGAATTCATTTTTTTCGGGCATGGCATCCATAACTCCTCGGATTGCGAAGTTATCTGCTTCTGTACCAGAACCCGTGAAAAATATTTCTGTCCTTTTTGCACCCAAAGCCCTAGCGATCGTATCACGGGATTCTGTTATGATCTCTTTGACCATTCTGCCGATCGGGTAGAGTGAGGAAGGATTCCCGAAATGTTCTTTCAGAAACTCCGTCATTTTTTTCTGAACCCTTGGATCCAGAGGTGTTGTTGCATTATTGTCGAGGTATATCATTTCAAAATTATGTCTTCCTGAAAAAGGATAAATCTTCTTGAGTTTTGGAGATCAGGTTGCTGTATTCTTTTCGATAATGCTGACGACTTCGAATCCCGACCTTTTCTGGCCTTCTTTGGCCGCTGCTCCGATGTGGGGCGTCGCTATCACATTTGGATGATCGATTAGCGTATATTCATCAGGGGGCTCTTTTTCGAATACATCGATGCCTGCTGCTCGCACTTTTCCCGACTCAAGCGCCTCATACAGAGCCTTTTCATCGACCGTTCCGCCGCGGGAGGCATTGACTAAGATCACGCCATCCTTAATTTTGGCAAATTCTGCATCACTGATCATGTGTTTTGTCTGTTCATTCAAAGGCAAGTGGAGAGAAATCACGTCCGATTGTGCCAGAAGTTCATCCAAATCAACCTGTTTGAGATCCAGATCTGTCTGAACGTCGATAATATCATAGACCAGAACCTGCATGCCAAAAGCTAAACCAAGCCGAGCCACTTCCAGTCCGATCCTTCCGCTGCCTATGATTCCCAATGTTTTTTGAAACAACTCTGTTCCTGAAAGGGCCTTTTTTTCCCACTTGTGAGCCTTCATCGATAGATTGGCCTTGCCATGGTTTCGAACGGCTGCCAACATCAATCCCAGTGCGTGTTCAGCGACGGAGGTTGTTGTTGCTGCCGGCGTGTTGTTCACCTGAATTCCTTTCTCTTTAGCTGCATCACAATCGATATTGTCCAGGCCGATTCCAGCTCTTACGATGAGTTCGAGATTGGCGGCTGCTTGGATGACGTTTCGTGTTATTTTGGTGGCGCCTCGGACAACGGCAATGTGGAATTCCGGAATCGTATTGATGAGTTCTTGTTCGTCCATTCCTGTCTTCATTATGACTTCCAGACCAGGAAGAGCCTTGAGCTTTTCAAAAGCATCAGGGTTCATAGGATCAGCTACGAGTACTTTTTTCATTCCCAATTCTCCTTTAGAACATCCTGGGCGGCTTTGATGGCTTGTCCACTCTCAAAGCCATACCCGAGTTCAGACAGTGTCATTTCCATCGCGCTCAGGGCTATGATGATATCGAATCCTCCCATATACCCTAAGTGGGCAATCCTGAAAAATTCTCCTTTGTGGGGATCCTGAGCACCTGCGATATAGGCTCCGTATTTTCCTTGCATCAATTTGACGAACTGGACTCCATCGATTCCATCTGGAGTTTTGACAGCAGTTAATATATTCCCGGGTTTTTTGGACAGAAGTTCCATTCCGATAGCCTGCACGGCAGCCCGGGTTGCATCCCCGAGAATACGATGGTGTTCAAAAAGATTTTCAAGCCCCATGGATCGGATGATATCCAATGCTTTTTTCTGTTGTATAATCAAAGTAATCGCAGGTGTCCAAGGAGTTGTCCGTTTGCCTATACTCTTCTTAGCAGCCTTGGCGTCGAAATAAAACTTAGGCAATGTGGACTGTTCCGCCAGATTCCATGCCTTTGGGCTGAAAGCGATATATCCCAATCCTGGTGGGATCATGAACGATTTTTGAGATCCAGAAACAAGGATATCGACATTCCATTCATCCATCGGACAAGGGGTTGCTCCCAACCCTGAGATGCCATCCACCACAAGAATCGTGTCTGTTCCGCCTACGACCTCTCCGAAGCCTTGAATATCATACACTGTACCTGATGATGTTTCTGAAAGCGTGGCAAAAACCGCTTTTGTATCAGGCTGGGTTTTTAGCTCATCCGCAAGTTGTTCTTTGGTGAAAGGTTGCCCCCATTCCAATTCGATCTCTTTGACCTCGACTCCGTAGGCTCGGCAGATTTTTCCCCAACGTTCTCCAAATTTTCCACCGCTTAGAGATATGACCTTGTCTCCGGCGCAAAGCGTGTTGACAACGGCTGTCTCCATAGCTCCTGATCCGGACGAAGTCAAGATAAAAACGTCCTGTTCTGTCTGAAAGACATACTTCAATCCTTCGGTTGTTTCCATAAAGATATTGGAAAACTCAGGTGTCCGATGGTGAATAATAGGTTCAGCAGCAGATGAGAGAACTTTCTCAGGTACAGGAGTGGGACCAGGAGAAAGAAGATAATATTTTTTGATCATATGAATCCTCCTTTTGAGAATATTATAATAGATAAAAGTAGCAGAAATTCCCTGAACAGTCAATCAAAGTTGGCGCAAGAGTTCGGTGAGCAGGGCAGTCCTACGCACTAAAGAGGGAAGAAGCAAATGCTCGTTGTCAGCGTGAATGCCCTCGCCATCTGGGCCTAATCCATCTATGGTGGGTACTCCCAAGCTCGAAGCGATGGAGGCGTCAGATCCTCCACCGGTTTTTCCTGTTTCAAGGGGCATTTTGAGGGCGGCATCAGCAATTTCTCGAATTCGGGAAAGGAATGCAGATGAGGCTTCTGTTTTTTCCATCGGAGGTGTTGAACTTTCGACGGAAAAGCGTATTTTTGCCCCTGGAGAAATGGGACAGAGTTGTTTGAAGGTGTCCAAAATCTTTTGTTTGTTCGCATTTGTCCAAAATCTTATATCCAGTGTGGCAGAGGCTTTGTCTGCAACGATATTCGCTTTTTCCCCTCCATTTATCAATCCGATACTCAAAGTTGTTTCCTTTGTCCTCTGCAACTTTTTAATTGCCCTTAGCTGGTCCATGAGTTCCTCTATGGCGTTTATGCCCTTATCCGGTGTCCCCGCATGTGCCGCTTTTCCATTAGCTTCTAACCGGATGACCAAACGCCCTTTCCTTTGTATCTTCAGAGCTCCGCCGGGAAGCGAGGGTTCTAGGCACAAAACATACTCTGATTTTCGCGCTAATTTCCGGATGATATCATAGGATGCGTCGTTACCGATCTCCTCAGCGGAATTGATGAATACAACAACATTTTTCTGGGGCTCGATGTTTAACTCATGGAGTGTTTTTATGGCGTAGAGAGCCATGACAAGCCCTGCTTTCATGTCCAAAACTCCCGGGCCGTATATTTTACTGCCGCTGAGATAAAATGGCATATTTTGTATTCTTCCCACAGGCCAGACAGTGTCGATATGGGTGAGCACAAGAATTTGTTCTTTTTTTGCCTTTGCTTTCAAACCGGGATACTGGACGGTGTACAAGTCGCCGATCTTTTTCTGCGGGAATCGCGTGGCGTTTGCCCCCACTTTTTTAAACTCTTTGATGATAAAATCCGAGCATTTATCCACAGCTTTTTTTTCTATGGAAGGGGATTCCAGACTCACGAGTTCTTTGAGAAGATTCACCATTTCTCCCTTACGTGATTTGAAATAATGATGAAATTCCATGATTTCTCCTTAAGATGTCTGCGTTTACTGTTTCAATTTTTCACTTAACCTGAATTATTCATGTACGAGTTTAAAATCAAGGGACACGTTACCGTTTTCGGAAAACAGGTACATGTCCCTGATTTCAATGCATATAGCATTAAATCCCGTTAAAAATAAATGTTTATAAATAATTCAGGTTAATATATCACAGCTTCTTGCAAATTTTAAACGAAATTTTTAAGAAATTGATGGTAAGGGGAAAAAAACTGAATTATTCATAAAAAATGCCGATACTTCTTATTATTCCTGTAATATCAGAATAAAATTCTGATAGTATCCTAATATTTTCACAGGTTAGGAAAAGAAAGACATGATTTTTTTATAGATTGTTGTCATTCTTCTCAACATCCGTCCCAAAGGTCTCTGTCCAAGTTTTATTGCATGAAAACGGCATACTTCATGGCAGCACATACAATGGAGGCATCGGGATTTATCGATACTTAATTTACCCCCCTTCATTTGAGCTGCCCCTATTGGACAGATGTCCACACACTCTTGACATGCGGTGCATTTTTTTTGCAAAACTTTTGGAATCAACACCAGTTGCCACTGGATAAAACCGTGCAAGATGGCCGGTATATTTTTTCGGATCAGGCCGACGGCGATAGCCGATTGTTTGAAATCTTTGACCTCTACGTCGTGTATTTTCTCTCCCAGGATTTCAATCTCCGCCATTTGTGCTGTTCCAAATCCTCTTTTGGATGCGTCTATCGTTGTGTGAATCTGCATCGGATCCAATCCGATTATTTTTGATGCGACGGCATCCAGTGCTACCGCATCGGAGCTGGCCAGGATCAGCCCGATCTTCTTAGGAGATCCTGCCGAAGGACCTTCCCCTTCCATCGCATAGATAGCATCCATAATATTAAGATGAGGGGGAGCACAGGAAAATATGTCCACAAGCATTTGACCGAAGATTTCACTTTTTACATATTCCCGATGATAACTGCATCGGAGTCCGTAAGGGATGACGCCGTACATGTTTTTAATGGCCCCAGTGAAGGCCATAAAAGAATGGGTTTTCAGTTTGGGAAGGTTGATGAGAAAATCTGAATCCAAAACCAAAGGAGAGATGTATGACTTGGTCAATATCTGTCCATTACATGCGATCTCCCGGAAACCGATTTCTTTCAGGTTTACAAGGCGGACTCCTAAGGTTGTGCAGATCTTCCTGTAACCCGAAATCAGAAAACCGTCTTCTTTTTTGGATTGAATGTCATCGCCCACCGTGATTTCACAACCCATATCGAGCAATAGCCCAAGCAATTCTTTTGTGAAAACCGGATGGGTAACTATCATGTCATCGGGAGGGGAAGGAGGGGAGAGGTGATTGATTTTGACAAAAACATGGGATTTGGGCTGGATGATGTGCTCCAAACCACCGAGGAAATCGAGGCTTTTGAGCAAAGCGAGACGAACATTTTCGCTTTCATAACCAAACGCCCGTTGAATTGCAACTTTTGTTTTTGTCATATTTTGTTCGTTATTATACCAGAGTCCATTGACTTCAACACGCGAGTTTACAAGCCTGGCTTATTCACGAGCCTAGACCCCCCACCCTACCCTAGTATTAAAGGAGGAGAGGCGTGATCCATGCAGCCCCATCTTTTGCTATGGAACGAATGTTAGGATAGGGTTTGACACCGTTGTTTCAAATAATATATATGGTGAATGGAAAAGTTTTTTAAAAAAAGGAGGAATCCTATAGAAACCACGAGAAGAGATTTTTTAAAAGGTCTCGATCTGAATTTGACAAGCCTTAGTGCCTTTGGTTTGTCCTCCACAGAAACGCAGGCCAAAATTCAGCAAAAAGTCTAGGATGTGAAAAACGGATTGCCTGCATGATCGATCTCAACACAGAGTGGAGTCTTGAGAAAGACTTAGACCATATCAGAAAAAACTTCCCGATTCTGGATAAATGCGTTTATTTGATCAGTAATTCATTGGGAGCCGTACCTTTGCAGGTGCGGGAAGCATTAGATCAATTTTACACAATTTGGGCTGAAGAGGGAGTGACCGCTTGGGAGAAAGAATGGTGGCTCCTTTCACAGAAAGTAGGAAATAGGGTGGCATCCCTTATCGGAGCAGAGGAAAATACGGTGGCGATGATGACCAACGCCACCCTATGTCATTGGGTGGCCCTTTCGACACAGTTTTCCTCTGATAATGGAGCAAGAAACAAAGTGGTTATGACCGACCATGATTTTCCTTCCGTCATTTATGCGGTTGCCAAGATCTGCTCATTCATGAACTGGGAGCTGGATATGGTCCAAAGCCGCGGAAGACCCGGGATCGAGGTGGATGAAATACTCAAACGTGTGGATGAAAAGACTCTATTCGTAGCCACATCCCACGTGTATTTCAAATCGGCTTATATCCAGGATGTATTCCGGATAGCCCAACATGCCCACAGCAAAGGCGCACTGACGTTGATCGATGGGTACCATGCACCTGGAACTGTCCCTGTGGACGTGAAAGAGCTGGGCGTGGATTTTTATATCGGCGGATGCTTGAAATGGTTGTGTGGGGGACCAGGAAATGCTTTTCTGTACGTGCGCCCAGAATGCCTAGATACTCTTGAGCCCTTGTTGACAGGTTGGCTAGCCCACAAAAATCCTTTCGCTTTTTCCCGAGAGATGGAATACACTGAAGGGGCGTACAAGCTCATGTCGGGGACACCTCCCATATCTTGCCTGTACACCGCAATGGCTGGATTGGAAATAATTCAAAAAATCGGAAAAAGACCAATACGCCAGAAATCTATCGAACAAACGGGAATGCTGATTGCAAATGCCTCAGGGAGGGGATTCCCGATCCACACTCCTGTTGAGAAAGAGAAGAGAGGCGGAGCGGTATCCATCGGCCTGCCTTATGCCCACCAGGTCAAGCAGGCCCTGATTCGAAAAAAAGTGAAGGTCGATTTTCGAAAGGGAACGGATGAGAAACCGGACATCGTTCGAGTCGGCCCTCATTTTTACACCAAAGATGAGGAGATCGAACTTCTGTTCCATCTCATAGACAAGATTCTTGCCTCGGGAGAATACAAAAAATTCGCCAGTAAATCCGAACTTGTCACCTGATTTGCGACAAAAAATCAGTTTTGAAAAAGGGCGGTGAATGGTTTATATTAAATACATAAGTCAATTAGGAGTAGAGGTACAGGTTGAATAATATTTCTAGGAGGAATTTCCTGAATCACGCTTTATTCTTGTTCGGTTCTACCCTGGGGATTCCTTCCCTATCTTTCAGTGAAGAAAATCCATCCTTTCTTCAACTCCAAAAAAACGGAAAACTCGACCAGCGGATTGAACAGCTCTATTCAATCTACGAGAACTGTCATCTGTGTCCGAGGGATTGTCGGGTAAACAGGATCAAAGGACAGACCGGTAGGTGTCAGGCGACAGCAAAGGTGAAGGTGTCCAGTGCTGCTCCTCATTTCGGAGAGGAAGCTCCTTTGGTGGGGCGAGGAGGGTCGGGGACCATTTTTTTCTCAAACTGCAATCTGCGTTGTGTCTACTGTCAAAACTATGCGATCAGTATTGAGGGGGAGGGAATAGAAATAGCGGACAGACGATTGGCCCAAACCATGATCAAACTCCAGAAATTGGGCTGTTCTAACATTAACCTCGTTACCCCAACCCATTATTTGCCTAGCATTGTTAAAGCACTACAATTGGCGATTCCGATGGGGCTTCGTATCCCTCTCGTCTATAACACGAGCGCCTACGAAAAATTGGAGATATTGCAGTTGCTGGATGGCATCGTTGATATATATCTCCCTGACTGCAAGTACATGGAGCCTTCACATGCCGCGGAGTATTCGGATGGGGCATATAATTATCCTCATCATGCCAAGATTGCGCTGAAAGAAATGTTTCGGCAGGTAGGAGATCTTCTGATTAACCGAGGAATAGCTGTGAGAGGTTTGATCATCAGGCACTTGGTTCTACCCAATGGCATTTCAGGGACCAAAGAATTCTTGAAATTTGTGGCTGAGAACCTTCCCAAAACCACCTATATCAATATCATGAGACAATATAGACCTGAACACAAGGCTTTTGAATATCCAGAATTATCCCGAAGGATTACCCGGAAAGAATATTCTGAAGCACTGAACTGGGCAAAACAGTATGGGCTCCAGCGTCTGGATAGATAATAAGTGAAAATCAGAAAGAGAATGAAACTCCGACAATCTATCGCAAAACTCTTGTGTCCCTTGTTGTTCATTGGATTGATTATTTCTTTTTTGAGTGATGGTGTTTTGGCCGAGATTCATTACCAGTGGAAAGATGTCTATATCGGGGCATTGGAAGCAGATAACTGGGCTGGAATGTTGTTAGCCCCACATCCGGAAAGTGCCTTTGCCTTCCGGATCCGAACCAAAAAACAGGATGAGGCAGTCGAGGGGATCGATCATCTTTTTCTGATTTCGGAAGTAGGCCCGCATTCTCCAGACGGGCAATATGCCCGTATCAAGTTGGACTTGGGACTTCCGTTCGGGAAAAAGGATGGTACGCCCATCCTTAAAAAGCCTTCCAAAAAACCGACTACACTCGTGATGGAATGGTCCCGTCAGAGCGAAAAGACCGTTATTGGGAGGATTTTTGTGCCCGCGGGGATCGAGGTCGATCTGATCCATTATTTTCCTTGGGATTTCGCGGGGACGTACCAAGCCTTGGCTAATGGTCATATACGAGGAGATAGTGAAACTCCCGAAAAACACTATTACCTGTTCTGGACCAGTCGGGAAGGGATCCTAACGGAGGATTTACAGGAAAAAGCTTTGACTCTCAGATTCCCGGAAACGAAAAAAAAGATGATTTATTTTGTAGCTTCTGTCGGGCAGGACATGAGAATCCTGCGCAACCAGATTTATCGGTACAAAAATGAGGCTATCATCGATAAGTTTTTAGAGGAAGAAGAAAACAGATATCAAAGGAAGAGAGTAAAAATCGATGGATTGTATGAAGGAGTGGGAGAAGCCCTCACGAATAACCTATTCTGGATGACACTATATCAACCCGGAAATCACCGTCTGTACACACCAGCAGGAAGACGATGGATTTTCCCCTCAGAAGAAGGTCGTGGTCAATGGACGATTTATGGGTGGAACTCCTTCTTCAATGCTTTATTATTATCTGTAGAGAGCGTTAAGCACGCGAAAGATGTCATTCAGTCTGTTCTCGAAACGCAATACCCGAACGGAAATATCCCCCATTGGAAAGATGAGTTTGGGGGAACTCCGGATCGGTCTCAACCTCCTGTCGGTTCCTTTGTGGTGTGGAAGTGTTTCCAGAGAGACGGCGACATGGACTTTCTTCAATACGCGTATCCTTTTCTGAAGAGATGGCATGCATTCTGGAAGACTAAAAAAACAAACGGTCAAGACAGACGGGATGGAAACAGAGATGGACTTATGGAATGGGGCTCGGACACAGGCTTGATCGCTTCCTGGGTTCCTTCTTGGGAAGAAGATGCCAGCGGGGAAACCCGGTCCAGTTGGGAATCGGGTCAAGATGATCTGCCCAATTGGGATAGGGCTGTTTTTAGTGAAGCGACAGGAACTTTGACCATGAATTGTGTCGATTTGAATTCTTTGTATACATTGGATGCGTGGTGCTTGGCGCAAATGGCCAGGATTTTAAAAAACGAACAGGATTTTGCTAGTTATACGGAAGAATACGAACAAATGAGAGATCTGATCAATGATAATCTTTGGAACGAAGCAGATGGCTTTTATTATGATCGATATTGGGATGGGAGTTTCTCCCAAAAAAAAGCAGCTTCCAATTTTTACCCGCTTTTGGCAAAGATTCCTGATCAAGAGAGGGCCCTTCTGCTGAAAAAGCGCCTGTTGAATGAGGAGGAATACTGGGGTGAATACGTCGTTCCTACCATATCTCGAGATGATCTTGAATTTGCGGATCAGGATTATTGGAGGGGCAAAATCTGGGCGCCCACCAACTACTTGATCTACCAAGGTTTGAAAGCGTATGGTTTTGATGCCGTTGCCTCAGAGTATGCCAAAAAAAGCGCGGAATTGTTCATGCGCAGTTGGATAAATTTTCAACTCTGTCCAGAAAATTTCGATTCTCGAACCGGCGAGGCGGGAGGACTAAGGCACCAAAGTTGGGGACCTCTTTTTGCCTTGATCGCCTTGGAAGAATACATGGATTTTACTCCATGGGATGGTTTCAGATTTGGGATGATACAACCTGAAAAAAGAGGAAAGCTGTCCCGGCTTTATATACAAGGGAGACATTACGATATTGAAATTTCTCCAAAAAAAGTCAAATTGAAGGAAGAGGGAAGGGTTATACTGAAGGCAAACAAAGCCGCTGTTTTTCGTCGTTTTCTTTACTCGGAGAATGAAGTGGGGTTCGATATCACGACTCTTAAAAGAACCAAAATAAGAATCAATCTCTTAGCCAAGGGAAGATACCAAATCGAAATTGACAATCAACCGGCAGAAATCTTTGAGGGAAAATCGACAAAATTTCAGATTCCTGAAGGAGAACACAATGTTCTCATCCTGCTATTGGAAAAAAAGGAATAATAATGCGTATTCACGATAACATCCTTAACCTCATTTCATTAGAGGGAAAGACGGCGATAGTTACAGGAGCCGCTTCAGGGATCGGATTGGCTGTTGCCATACGATTAGCCGAGGCTGGAGCAAATATTGCATTGTTTGACATCGATAAACACAAAGGCCCACAAATCGAGGAGGACATCCGACAACTGGGAAACAAGGCTAAATTTTATGCATGCGATGTTAGTGTTCGCTCCGATTGCCAGAATGCGGTCGATGGCGTGTCGAAAGATTTTGGGAACCTTGATATCTTGGTGAATAATGCCGGTGTGATCACAAGAAAAGACATCGTCCAGCTGAGCGAAGAGGAATGGGATCATGTTCTGCGTGTCAACTTGAAATCAGTCTATCAGCTCTCCCATCTAGTGATCCCTCGCATGGTCCAGAACGGAGGAGGAAGCATAGTTAACATAGGATCCGGTTGGGGAATCAAAGGAGGTCCCAACGCCGTTGCCTATTGCGCTTCCAAGGGTGGGGTGGTCAATCTGACTCGTGCTATGGCTATCGATCATGGCGAACAAGGAGTTAGGGTGAATTGTGTTTGCCCGGGGGATGTCCACACAGAGCTTCTCGAAAGGGAAGCGGCACAAATGCATCAGGATATCGGCGAGTTCCTTGTTGAAGCATCGGACAGGCCTATTCCTCGTGTGGGAAGCCCGGATGATGTGGCCAATGCTGTTCTTTTTCTGACCTGCCAGTTATCCAGTTGGGTAACCGGATCTATTTTTGTCGTGGATGGCGGCGGACTAGCTTAGCCTGCGTAATTCACAGTATTGTCATCTGTCATTCGTGGCGCAGCGATTCAATGGGGTTGGCTGTGGCGGCCTTGACAGACTTGTAGCTGACTGTGGCCACAGCGATCACAAATGTAAACATTCCGGAGAAAAGGAATATCCTCCAGCTGAAATCGGTCCGATAGGCAAAATGGGCAAGCCATTTATTCATCACATAGTAACCGATGGGCCAAGCGATGAGATTAGCGATGAATACCCACTTGGCAAAATCCTTCAGCAGGGGGAGTAGTATTTTGGGGATATTTGCCCCGAAGACTTTGCGAATACCGATCTCTTTGGTACGCTGCTCCGCAATAAAAGATGAGAGTCCGAATAAACCTAAACACGAAATAAAAATGGCCACAAACGAAAAGTACTGGAACAGCTTGCCGGTTCTTTCTTCGGAAAGGTATTTGCCTTCATATTCATCATCCAGGAAACGAAATTGGAAGGGATAGTTCGGATTCATACGTTGGTGGACACCTTCAATCTTGGCTATAACATCTTTTATATTGTAGGAACTGATATTGACAAAAACATAGGAATTCCAACTGGGATGCACTTTCATGATAAGCGGTTCGATTTCTTCGTGAAGTGAGCTCATATGGAAATCCCGAACAACTCCAATTATTGTGCCTTCCGTGTCCCACAGGGAAAACCTTTTTCCGATCGCATTCTCAAATCCTAAAACATCAGCTCCGGTTTCATTGATAATATAGGCGGAGTGGGTATCTGTTGTGATTTCTTGCGAAAAATCGCGTCCCTCAATTAATTCTAAACCGAAGGTGTCGATATAATCAAAATCAACAGACATAATCCTCCAATGGATCCTGTAGTCCGGACTTTTCTCTTCCCAATCCACACCAGTTGTTCCCCATGTTATGTTTATGGGAAGGCCGGAGGATGTCGTTACGCTTTCAATTTCCGGATATTTGGCTAATTCGGTTTTGAAGGCGTCATTATTGTTTCGGAGTTTTCCTCTCATTTCCAAGTAAATGATGTTGTCTTTTTTAATCCCCAGGTTTATATCCTGCATAAATGTCAACTGGTCACGGATCACAAATGTTCCCATCAGCAAAATGACAGACAAACTGAACTGCACCACAACCAGGATTCTTCTAAAATACCGGCTTTTTGAACCTGTGCGAAGTTTTCCTTTGAGGATATACGAGGGGCGGAATGAGGACAGATAAAGAGCAGGGTAGCTGCCGGACAGCAGCCCTGTCCATACGGCTAAAAGGGTGAAATAGAATAACATCGAACCATTGACGATAGACCCACTGTCAAAAGTTTTTCCGGCCAACCTATTGAATTCCGTCAGCAGGACACACACACAGATCAAGGCAAATATCAACGCCAATAAGGACATGAAAAGCGATTCGTAAAAAAACTGTTTTATCAAATGGCCTTTAGATGCTCCGGATACTTTGCGCACTCCTATTTCTTTGGCCCGGTTGGCTGCTTGGGCGGTTGCCAGGTTCATAAAATTGATGCAGGCGATAAGCAAAACCATAACCGCGACGATAGAAAAAATATAAACATATAAAGCTTTCCCTTTGCTATAACCTCCAAGGTCGTAAGAAAAATTGGAACGCAGATGAATGTCTTGCAACGGCTGCAGCGAGATGTGTATCGTGGTGGGATCATGATCGTTATCATTGATATAGGTTTTGATTTTTGCTCCGAATGTTTCCAAATCTGTATCCAATCCCAGCTGCAGATAAGTGTAGTACATATGATCCACCCACCGATTTGGCCACTCATTAGCCATAAGAAATTCAAAATTGCAGATAAAGTCGGCTTGGATGTGGGAATTGTGTGGAGTATCCCGCATGATTCCGCTGATTATGAAACCATGCCGGGCATTAATAGTCAGGATTTTTCCCATGGGATCTTCGTTTCCGAAGTATTTTTTTGCCATAGATTGACTTATAACGAGGGCATTGAGATCTTTGAGCACGGTTTTATGACTACCTTTAAGCAAGGGAAAGGAAAACATGCTGAAAAAGTTTGCATCGGCAAAGCCGAATTTGTTTTCATAAAAACGTTTGTCTTTGTATTTGACCAGTGTTCCATCTGCGATATAGAAGTGAAGCGATTCCATCACTTCAGGGTAATTTTCCTGAAGAGCAGGGCCCAGAGGATACGGCGTTGAGGCCCCAGGATTGATCGATCCATCCGAAATCATCCAATGTTCCACAATCCGGTAGAGATTTTTATGGTTTTCATGAAATTTATCATAGCTTAACTCATCCTGTACCCAGACTACGATAAAAATTGAGATTGCCAGCCCGATTCCTAAGCCGGCAATATTGATAATGGAAAAGACCTTGTGTCGTTTTATATTCCTCAATGTGACCTTAAGATAGTTCATAAACATGGCTCCTTCAAAGGAAAGAGAGCGTTTTAAGCTTAAAGGAATGGCACAAAAGACCTGTCCCCAGATCCAGAATAAGGCTCTTAATCTTCCCTTCTGCAGTGCAATCTGTTTGAACTCTTCACTGCAGTCTCCGGTCAGTGAATATTCATGCTCGTAATGACGCAGGAAATGGAGGATCCATCGGGCGGCTATAGGGGGACGGTTCTTTTTTTTGCTCATGGTTTGTATGTCCTGACAAAATCCTGGATGCTGTTCCAGATCGTTGTATGGAGCTTATAGGATTCCCAAAGGGCTTTTTGTCCCTTGGATGTCAAGGTGTAGAAGATTCGGGGGCGTCCGATTCTATCGGCAGTGGACTCACCCTCTGTTTTGGTTACATAGCCTTTTCTCAACAATTGCTCCAGATTGTTGTAAAGGGTTCCATAATTCAGGCTTTTTCCCCCGACCTTTTTCACTGTTTGCCGAATGGAAACACCGTAGGCAGCGTCCTTTAAAGTCCATATGGCAGAAAGAATGATTTGTTCGAGAACTGTTAGTTCTTTCATGTTCACATATCCTTTTATGTAAATTGCATATATTCTTAATACGTATGTTACATAAAAAAGGTTGCCAAAATTTTAATAATTATTCCACTTATCAACTTTCTGAAAAAGAAAATTCTGAAGAAAGCTGGATTAGGTTGGGTCGGATGCATACATTAGGCATCTGCAAACGGAAGCATCTCCATTTCCGTGATACCAAAAGGCTTTATATGGGGTTTTAGGAATGGGTTTGCTCCCGTGAAGACTTTTGTCGTGCTCAATACATCCTCGACGACAATTTGGGGATGTCCCCAAATTGTTTCCCTCGAAGAACGGATCATGAAGGCTAAATCTTCAATGGTCGCTTCAATCATCCCCAAAAGCCCCATTTATCACGGAAATAGAGATGCTTACTCTGCAAACATTGGAAGAGAATCATCTTGTTTAATTAGGCATAATATTATATTTTTATGCGGAAAGGAGGTTCCTATGAAAGGTAAATTATTTAGGTTCACAAGTTGGATTTTTGTGTTTATTTTTGTGTTTTACAGCGGGTTTGGACTAGCGGGAGAAAAAAAGGATAAATTATCTCTGAATGCTTTAAAATTCAGATGCATCGGACCGGCTCTGACATCCGGCAGGATTTCCGATTTCGCGGTGAATCCCGAAAAATCCAGCGAGTATTATGTGGCAACTTCCTCGGGGGGAGTATGGAAAACGATAAATGCAGGAACGACATTTTCCCCTATCTTTGATAGCCAAGTATCCTACTCTATCGGGTGTGTGACCATGGACCCATCCAATCACAACGTCGTTTGGGTGGGGACCGGAGAGAACAACAACCAACGAAGTGTTGCGTATGGAGATGGAGTGTACAAAAGTGTGGATGGGGGTAAATCCTGGAAACATGTCGGGCTTAAAAATTCTGAACACATCGGCATGATAACCATCGATCCACGAGATTCCGATGTTGTTTATGTGGCTGCTTATGGACCATTGTGGAGTTCAGGAGGAGAAAGAGGCCTTTATAAAACCAATGACGGCGGTAATACATGGGAGGCTGTTTTGACGATCAGTGAACACACCGGTGTGAGCGAGGTCCTATTGGACCCACGAGATCCCGATGTTGTCTATGCGGTGGCTCACCAGAGAAGAAGGCATGTGTGGACCCTGATCGATGGGGGGCCAGAATCAGCCGTTTATAAATCCCGTGATGCCGGCAAAACCTGGAAAAAAATTAACCATGGCCTTCCCAGCGGTGACCTTGGTCGCATCTCTATTGCTATTTCCCCAGCAGATCCGGAGATAATGTATGCGATCGTCGAGGCGCAGGAAGATCGGGGTGGTTTTTACAGAAGCTTAAATAGGGGAGCCTCATGGGAAAGGAGAAACAGCTACACTGCGAGAGGCAACTATTATCAGGAGCTGGTGTGCGATCCCAAAGATACTGAAAGGGTATACTCTATGGATACTTACCTTCAAGTCACCGATGACGGTGGTTTATCCTGGCGGAGTCTGGGAGAAAGAAGCAAGCACATCGATAATCATGCTATGTGGATCGATCCGCACAATACAGACCATTATCTGGTCGGCAGCGATGGCGGCGTTTATGAGTCTTTTGACAGAGGGAACACATGGAAGTTCATGACAAACCTTCCTGTCACCCAATTCTACAAAGTAGCGATAGATTACGCCGAGCCATTTTACAATGTTTACGGCGGTACCCAGGACAACTACAGTTTGGGCGGCCCTTCGCAGACGACAAGCGCCCATGGCATCGTCAGCGCAGATTGGTACACAACACAGGGAGGCGACGGATTTGAATCCCAGGTCGATCCAGAGGACCATAACATTGTTTATGCCCAATCCCAACACGGAAACCTGGTACGTTTTGATAAAAGAAGTGGGGAGACGACGGGCATCAAGCCCAAAGAACGAAAGGGAGAAAAAGCGTACCGGTGGAACTGGGATTCTCCTCTCCTGATCAGTCCTCATTCCCATATCCGGCTATACTTTGCCGCAAACAAGGTTTTCCGCAGCGATGACAGGGGAAATACTTGGCAAGTAATCAGTGATGACCTTACGCGCCAGATCGACCGCAATAAGCTCGAAGTCATGGGACGTGTCTGGCCGATGGATGCCGTGGCAAAAAATTCGTCCACATCGCAATATGGCAGCATCGTAGCCTTGGATGAGTCTCCGGTACAGGAAGACATGTTGGTAGTGGGAACAGATGATGGGTCGATCCAAGTCACCCAAGATGGTGGAAAGGATTGGCGAAGAATCGACAAATTTCCAGGTGTGCCGGAGATGACCTATGTGAATGAGGTCCTTGCTTCCCAGCATGACAGAAACACGGTCTATGCGGCCTTCAATAACCACAAACGGGGGGATTTCAAACCTTATATCTTGAAAAGTACCGACGCCGGCCAAACGTGGGTTTCTATTGCGTCGAATCTGCCGGAACGAGGATCTGTGTATGCCCTGGCCGAGGACCATGTGAACAAAAACCTGATCTTTTGCGGAACAGAGTTTGGCGTGTTTGTGTCCATCGATGGGGGAGGGAACTGGGAACAGATGAAAAGCGGACTTCCTACCATCGCTGTACGGGATATTGCCATCCAACGGAGAGAGAACGATATTGTGTTAGGAACATTCGGCAGGGGATTTTATATTCTGGATGATTACACTCCCCTCCGTGATCTCGATTCGCAAACATTGAACAATGAAGGTCACATCTTTCCAGTCAAAGATGCCTGGATGTTCGTTGAGTGGAGCCCGTTGGGAACCCTGGGAAGTCGTGACAAGGGCTTCCAGGGAGAAATGTACTATGCGGCCAATAATCCTCCTTTTGGAGCCACTTTTACATATTACTTGAAGGAAAGCATCCAGACCTTGAGGGATAAGCGCCAGAAGGATGAAAAAGAGGCCATAAAAAATAAAAAGCAGGTCTATTATCCCTCGTACGAGCAGATGCAAGCTGAGGAGGAAGAAGAAACGCCCTATCTCTTGTTCACAATTTTAGATGAAGATGGCCATCTGGTCCGTCAGCTTAGAGTCCCTGCCACCGACGGACTTCACAGAATAACATGGGATCTAAGATATCCTGCTGTCAATCCCACGAACCTAAGGGATTCGAGTCCGACATCCAGCGGCCCTTCCAGTACATTCGCGATGCCAGGGAACTACCAGGTCTTCCTTTCCAAAAATGTCAATGGAGAGGAAACCAGACTGACCGATCCCGTGATGTTCACGGCCAAGGTGATTGGAAACGCAACTCTCCCAGCAAAAGATCATGCTGCGCTTTTGGCTTTCCAAAAACAGGTGAGAGAATTGAATCGAGCAGTCAACGCCGCTTCCAGTATGATCAGAGATGTAGGAGACCTAGTCCATCATTTCAGGGTGGCGTTGAAGAGTGTGGCAACCGATACAACCGAGCTCCTCGTCGAAATAAGGACGTTGGAGACAAAGGTAGATGAAATCCAGCATAAGATGTTCGGGGATAGAATGCTAAGAAGATTAGATAAGGATGCAGAACCTGGGTTGTCTTCACGAATAAACAGGATCATCTATGACCAGTGGCGCTCCCTTTCCGCTCCTACGCAATCTCAGAAGGATGCTTTCCAGATCGTTGCCGAAGAGTTCCCTCCGCTGTTGGAAGCCATAAGGAAGATCGTGGATGAGGATGTTAAAAAGATTGAAAAAAAACTGGAAGAGATAGGGGCACCGTATACTCCCGGACGCTTGCCGGTGTGGAAACGCAGGTAAAAAAAACGGGAAAAGCTTGACTTTCTCGAAGAGATAATAGAAAAGAAAAACAACTCGATCGGATAAAAGGAGACGACATGAACATTTATATCATCATCATCCTGTGTTACCTGGCGGTGCTGACAATCATGAATTTTTGGCGCTCCAGCCGCGTCAAGACGAAAGACGATATGATGGTCGCAGGCCGCCAGATCTCCATGACAAAGATGGTGTTTACCCTCATCTGCACCTGGATCGGCAGCGGGACTTTTATAGCTGGAGCAGAACTAGCCGCAAAAGCGGGTTGGAGTGCTTTATGGTTTCCTGTGGGTGCTTGGGTGGGTATTGTCATCATCTATTTTCTGGCCGCCAAGATTAGAACGTTCGGCCAGTACACAGTCGGAGATATTCTTGAAGTCCGGTACGGCCCAGTGGCTAGAGTTTTTGGCGCCATCGCGATCATCATCAGTTTTACGGTTATCGTTAGCTATCAGTTCAAGGCTGGAGGATACATCCTGAATGCCATTTCGGATGGGGCCATCTCTGTGGAACAGGGTATGTTCATGGCCTTTGTTTTTGTAACCCTTTTCACAGCGATTGGGGGAATGATCGCTATTGCCAACACAGACCTTCCCAACGGTATCATTATTCTATCGTCAACAATCCTGGCTACGCCATTAACCATCATCGCGGCAGGCGGTTGGGATAAGATCAAAGCGATCCTTCCGGCATCCCACTTCCAGGTAATCAGCCAGGAATTCGGGGCCAATCCCTACTTGAAGATCCCGGCTATCGGCTTGTCCACCTTGCTGCTGCTTCTTGGTGTTCAAAGTATGTACCAAAAGTTTTACAGCGCACGCAATCCACGGGAAGCCAAAAAGGCGGCAGGTATTTGGGTCGTGGGAACTATTATCGTTGAAGGAGTTGCCATCGTGATAGCGGTTTTCGCAGCAGCTTATTTCTGGCAGGAGTTGCAGGCTGGTACCATGGAACATGCCTCTGTTATCATCATGGCAGCCAAGAGGATGATATGGCTACCCATAGGTGTTCTATTATTAGGGGCGGCTACGGCGGTTGTAATATCTACGGGAATGAATTATTTGTTATCGCCTACGACCACGATGATTCATGATATTTATCTTCGGTTTCGGAGAAAGGACAAACCCGAGAAGAAGATGGTTTGGCCGCAGAGAATTTTAATCATTATAATGGGTTGCATTGCCGTATTCTTAGCATGGAAAATGACGTCTGTTCTCGAACAGGCCTTTTTTGCTTATACATTGTATGGCGTGGTCATCACGCCTGCTCTTTTGGCTGCTTTGTTATGGAAAAAAGTGACAAAGACAGCAGGAGTCGTCTCGATCATTTTGGGAACGATCGTGACCTTGGGACTGAAGCTGGCAGGTTCTTTCTGGCCTTCGATCATGAAACCCATCGGTAATCCCAACGCCGATCCGTTTGGGATTCCGATTATTTATTGGGGATTGACAGCTTCTGTCTTAAGTTTGGTGATCCTTTCTTTTGTGACGAAGCCTCCTTCAAAAGAAGTGATTGAAAGATTTTTCCCTGAAAAAACGCAGCAAAGCTAAAGGATTTACTTCTTGTCGGCAAGATAGGCCCTTTTGAGGGTATCTCCCCTGAGTCCTTGACGAAGAGCCTCCAGAGCAAGAACTTCATCCGCAGGGACGTTCCCAAGGTTGACATTATTCTCAAATTGGATGATGAGCTCTTGTTGCTGGTTTTTGATCGGAGCTTCCCATATTAGTAGATCGACATCTTCAACGCCGGCAATGATGTTGTCCACCTCGTCTTGTTTGATCTTCCCTGTTTGATCAAAAATGCCAACTCCTTTTCCAGCCTCTCGAGCTTCGATGATCACTTTGAAGGCACCGCACGCAAGGTCTTCATTGATCAATTGATGAACGAGGGCAATCGGAAGAGCTTCTTTTGGATCTTTTTTGCCAACTTCCGTAATCACCTTGAAATCCATATCCAAAGCCTGACGGATGAGGTCTTTTCTTTTGGCGAGATCTATTGCAATCGTTCCGTCAGAGATTTCGATCGTCGAAAATCCCAACTCCTTGGCTCTCTCTAAGTATTTTTCATACGCGCCCTTCCACAGTGCAACCTCCAAGAATGTTCCCCCGGGCATCACATCGATATCGGCAATGGTGAGTAATTGGATCTTTTCCATCAAGAATTCTCTGTCATAAAAGGCAGAGGTCCCGAAGGTCAGTTTGATGATATCTATGTATTCTCCAGATGTCTGAACCAGATCCTTTGCTTGATTCATTCCAATACCCTTATCGATGACCATGGTTAAACCTGTTGTCCTTGGTTTATAAGATCTTCCTTGTACGGGCATATCTGTGACCCCTTCCCATGCTTTAGTCATCTATATCCTCCTGAATTTATTTTAAAACATTCCCCCAACAATTTTTGGGGTTGGATAAAACCTTAGTGATTTCTGCAACCGTCTGATGACCTACCAATTCTTTTACAGCCTGCAATCGAGCGTTCGCGAGGCCTCTTCTGTCCAATCCTAAAACCGTCAGCTTATCATACAGCAGGGTGGTTTCTGCCACTTTTTGTGTGATGTTGTCAAAAAGCATTTTTTCCACCTTCCTGTTGTTTTTGATCGGATTCCATAGAGATCTTTCAAATCCTTTTTCGATTCGGGGAAAAAGAATGTGGACAGCCTGAGGATTTTTAATGGTTTCCTTTTGAGTGCAAAATACGGATAAATCAATGGCAACTTTATTTTGCCATTGGGTTTGCTTATCAGGAATATCCCCTGCGGGGAGAAACCGGGGAAAATCATGCATCAGGGTCCCATACCGGACATTATCCACCATAGAGCCCATGTACCAGATGGTATTGCCTTCATCCATCTGAAAATGGACGGTCTCTGTGGAAAAAAGCTTCAATCCTTTTTCTAAACCGCTGAGCAAATACACGGTTTTGCCGCTACCCGCACCACCGATGATGAGGTATAAGGTATCCCTGTCTTCCTGATACAGGGCACAGGCGTGGAAGTTGTAGATGGTGTGTTTTTTTTCGAGCAAATAGAGCGCATAACGATACAAAAAGCCTTGATTTCCCCAGAGTGTGTATCTCGGGTCTGATGCCTCCTTTTGAGCTCGGGAAAAAGGCCCTTTGAAGATCACTCTGTCATCGTGCCATTCATACGCGAGATCTCCTCCCTTATCCTCGACGGAGATGTATCCATTCAAGCCTTCACAAGGGGAGATTCGTTCCACTCGGTGAAAATCAGTCAATAGAGATTCAAGTTTCACACCAAACGGCAAAAAAGGAAGCATTTCCTGCACGTTTGATTGAATCCCGATGGTTGCTTTGAGGATTTTGACAGCGGTTTGAAACATCCTTTTTCTCTTAATGCTTATGCATTCTATGATACATGATTACCTGTCATATTGCGACGCGCGACGTCTACAGCCTTGACGGTTTTTCATTTTTTGGCCACGTGTATAGCAGAGACACCGAACAAAAACCGTCGGTATTCGACCTCGGAAAATCCCGATTGACAGAGAATTTGGGCAAATTCATCCGGGGCATAAAAACGCGGTATGGTAAAGGAAAGGTAACTGTAGCCTGCTTTGGACCCGGAAAGAATCCATCCCAAAGGTTTGACTATCCACTTCACATAAATATGGAAGAACTGTCTTATCATTTTTGCTGATGGCTGGCTGGTTTCGAGATTCACGAAATATCCTCCCGGTTTCAGGATCCTGCTGAATTCTTCCATATAGGATTCCAGGTGCTCTCTCCTCGGGTTAAGGTTTCGTGTGGCAAAAGAAATGGTCAATAGGTCGAATGATTCGTCCGGGAAAGGAAGGATTCCGGCCTCTGCAATGACCGGAAAGAGGTTGGAGGCGTTTCCCTTTTCCGTTACCCTTTTTAGCATCGGAAAGGAAAAATCGACCGCGAAGATTTTGACCCCTTCACCCGAAAGAGCTGCGAGATTTTGAGCCATCTCTCCTGTCCCGCTGCAGACATCGAGCCACAGGTTGCCACCCTTTTGAGCGGCAATCCGGGCTGTCTTTTTTCTCCAGCTGATATCCAACCCCAGAGTCAAGACATGGTTTACTAATTCATAGGTATTGGCTACTTCGGTGTAGATTTTCTGTACGCCTTTTCGGATTGTCACTTTGGCTTCTCACCCTAGTTTTCTTGAATGACGGATTATAAAGCATTAGAGGAATACTCTCAAGGTGTACATTCAGGTAGGGGGATTAATTGATGATTTTGCTTACTCGTGTGGGTGTTTTTTGATAAAATACGTGTCCTAATATATGGGATGAATGGAGATGTCATGAATAAAAAAGCCTATTTTGTCGGAATTATTCTCATCGTAAGTCTGTTGTTTTTGACGGGATTGTATGGAATCAGCCAAGGACAAGAAAAATTTGATTATGATTTTTTAATCAAAAACGCACGGATTTTTAATGGCTCTTTAAAACCTGCATTCAAAGCAGACATTGCCGTTAAGGATGGCATCATCGTTAAGGTCGAACGTTCGGTAAAGGGCAGAGCGAAAAGAATCATCAATGCCAACAAACTTTTCGTCGCTCCGGGATTCATCGACCTTCACACTCATGTGGATAGAGGCATGTATTTTCCCGAAAACAGGGCATGCTTGAACTACTTGAAACAGGGTGTTACCACAGTTGTGGTGGGCCAGTGTGGCAGAAGCGCCTGGCCCATTTTTGAAAGTGCCAAGGAACTTATCGAGGACTGGAATGAAGAAGGAATAGGCCCGAATGCCGCTCTTCTTGTCGGCCATGGGCAGGTTCGAGAAATGGTCATGGGGATGGAAAACAGGGAACCCACGCCTGAGGAACTGGAAAAAATGAAAGTCCTTGTTCAAGAAGCCATGGAACAAGGTGCTCATGGACTTTCGACGGGGTTAGAGTATTTGCCCGGCCGCTATGGAAAAACCGATGAAGTCATTGAACTCGTCAAGGTTATCGCTCCCTACGGAGGCATCTACCACTCCCACATGCGGAATGAAGGAGAGAGGCTCCTGGATGCAGTCAATGAGACGATTGCCATTTCGAGGGAATCAGGAGCTCGGGCGCACATTTCTCATTTTAAGGCCGTTAGAAAAAAGAATTGGGGTCTTGTCAAGGATGCCAGTGCTCTTATCGACGAAGCCAGGAAAAATGGTTTAGAAATCACAGCAGATCAGTATCCCTACCGCTTCTCCAGTGGAAACCCCTACCGGGGTCTTATTCCTAGATCTCTCTGGTTGGGGCTGACAAAGTACGAGGGATTGGATTCTTCGGATCTGAAGGATGTCTTCGACCATCTGCGGGATGCGCAATTGTTGGAGCTTTATCAAAAAGTCACCCCTTATTTTCCGCTTTCCCAAAGTCACCAGCAGTTTTTGGACGGACTTTCACGAAAGAGACTTGTCCAATTTGTTGGCGGGCATTTGATAAGCGCCAGTCAGTTTCAGGGCCCTTCCAACACGAGAGAAAGAAAACATTTTATAGAAAGGATGAAAGATCTAAAATTTGCCGAGAGAGCCAAAAAAGGTATCGAGCAGTATATCGATGCATCTCTTGCCGGGCCTGAAAACATAATCGTGGGCATTTGCGTCGAAAAAAAACTTGAGGGAAAATCGTTGAGCCAGGTTGCAGCCATGAAAGGGAAATCCATCGGTGAAACGGCCATCGAGCTCGAACTGATGGGCGCTAGATGTGTTCCGCTGAGGATGTCAGAAGAGGATGTGGAATACATCATGAAAAAGAATTATGTGGCCACTGGCAGCGATGGGACAACGCCGTTTTATGGGATTGGGTTGCTCCACATCCGTTCCTATTCCACGTTTCTGCATAAGATCAAAAAATATGCCCTGCAAAGAAAATCTGTGTCCGTACCTCATGTTATCCGTTCTCAGACATCTCTCGCAGCAGATATCATGAATTGGGAGGACCGCGGTTGGATCAAGGAAGGCTTCAAAGCAGACATCGTTGTTTTTGATTTGGACAACATCCAAATAAAAACCACCATATCCAATCCTCACCAGTACAGTGAAGGTGTCAAGTACTTGTTTATCAATGGTGTACTTGTGCTGGATAACGGAAAATTCAATGATAAACTTCCGGGCAAGGTTATCCTGTTGAAAAAATCGCTATGATTGTGGAGGAGATATAGGATATGGCCAACAGAAAACATAAAGTTTTAACAATTGTATTTGTTTCTATTGTGTTATTGAGCTCGCTGGCGGCATTTTCCCAAGAAACTTCTTATCTGTTGCCCCCAGACCTTCTTAAGAACATTCAGGATGAGGTTTCAGGAGAAAGGGCCTGGGACATGGTTTCCAAAATCTCCCGGTTTCACCGTATCAGAGGGGCGGGAGAGGGCTCTGATTATGACCGGTGTGTGGAGTGGCTGGCTGCAGAGCTTAGAAAAATCGGTTTGCAGGAAGTCCAGATTAAAAGGTATGCTGCCGATGGATTCAAAAAATATTTTCTCTGGGGTTCTCCAGTCGGGTGGAAAGTTCAGGAGGCTGAGCTCTGGCTGGTCGAACCAGAAAAAAAACTGATATGCCGGTTTTCCGACCAGGCAGTAAGCCTGATGCCCTATTCACAGGGACGAGAAATAGAGACGGAAGTCATTTTTGTGGGACAGGGGAAATCGGGTGCAGACTACGAAAACAAAGATATTGCAGACAAAATCGTGTTTGCCTTGGGAGGAGGAGGGTCTCGTGTTCACAGGGAAGCTGTGTTGAACAGAGGAGCTGCAGGGATCGTTGTCGGACCTTCTGATAGAGTGGAAAGGCTCGAGTTTGCCGACCTTATTGAAGTCAACCGACTCTCACCCACTGGAGAAGAAAGGGAAAAAACCGGATTTGGATTTTCCCTCTCACGTAGACAAGAACGGGAACTTTTATCCTATTTTAAACAGGGACACCCAGTCCGGATGAGGGCAAAAGTCGATGCGACGCTGTTTGACGGCAGCATGCCTGTTCTTGAAGCTAAGATTATCGGACAGGACTTCCCAAACCAGGAAATCATCATAATGGCACATCTCGACCACTACAAACCCGGGGCTAATGATAATGCTTCCGGCTCAGCCGGGATGGTTGAGATGGCAAGAAACATCCTGGCCATGGTCGAAAGGGGAGACATTCCCCTCTTGCGCCGGACTATCCGTTTTCTATGGGTTCCTGAAATGCATGGTACCATAGCCTACCTTACCGAACATCAGGATCTGGGACGAACGGGAATAGCAGGGCTAAACTTGGATATGATCGGAGAGGATTATGCTCTATGTCAGTCCAGTTTCAACCTGACCCGGGCGCCCTACTCCGTCCCCGGATACATCAATGATGTTGTCTTGAATTTTCTGCCTTGGTTGGATTCGCACGACTTTTTCGCTCCGACAGGAAGCCGACATCTTTTCCATAGGCGGATCATGTCTTATTCGGGTGGATCAGATCATGTCATGTTTAACGATTCGGCCTTTTCAATTCCCACACCTATGTTAGGCCATGGGGATGTGTTTCATCACACGAATTATGATACGCCTGACAAATGTGATCCCACGGAAATGAAAAGGATCACCAGCCTGGCATTGGCTTCCAGTTTGTTTATTGCCAATGCCGATGACCAAGATGCAATGAATATTGCCAGAGAGGTGTTCAGCAGTGCATGTTCCCGTATGACGGAACGGACCAATACCTCCATCCGGCTTATTCATCAGTTTGCAAAACATCCAGAAAAAAGGAACCGTTTGCCGGAAATTTACAGCAACGTCATCAGGTATCCTGTTGTGCAAGCTCAGATAGAGAAGGCTAACATGACAGAAATCAAGGAACTCTGCCGGGAAGATCGAACCAAACGAATGATCGATGAGATGGCCCGGGCCCTGGACAATCAAGCGCGAACAGAGTATGAAAAAATCAACTATTCTCATGGGCTTTACCTTCATCAATACGAAGTTGATGAAAAAAAATTCCGTCCCGACGAATTCTACCAAAGAGCCGCTGTCGTAATCCCGGAGCGCCATTTCAAAGGGCCGTTGGCAGGTTCGCTGATGAGTGAAAAGATGAGCGAGGAGTACAGAGACTGGTTGGCTGAAAATAGGGCAAAAATCGGCAGCTATTCCGGTTCCAAGCAATACGAAATCGTCAACTTGATGGATGGCAAACGTAGTCTTCTTCGGATCAGAGATATCGTGTCTTGCGAATTTGATGAAACAAGCATCGAATATGTGTTTCGTTTCGCGCAGGAACTGGAAAGATTGGGACTGATATCGTTCAAAATCGGCCGTACAAAAGAGAAACTCTCCCATCAGGTACACCAATCATGCAGTCTTCTGTTTCTAACTCGACAACTCCGTTAGCCTAAAGCATTGCTCAATACATACTCGGAGCCCGGCTCTGTCGGGTACCCTCGAGGAACAACTCGTGAAGGCTAGATCCTCAATGGTGCTGTGGACATACCTGATGGCTCAATTCTATTGATATTTATACGTATAAAAAAGGAAAAAAAGCACCTAGGAATTTCGGCTGTCGAGTAGAGGGGAATCTTTCTTGAACAGGTAATTCGCCAGAACTAAAACACCAAGTCCAACAAGGAACAGGAAAGGAGAGTTTATCCCGAATTTATCCGAAAGGAAGCCGGCAATAAGCACAACGACAGAGCCTGTGATCATTTTTATATTTGCAACTATACTGAATGCTAAGACTTGATTCTTTTCGGGGACTTTGTTAGCGACAAAGGATTGGAAAGCAGGATAGATCAAAAAAAGAAATGCCCCGAATAGAATGAGCGCGATCGCGGCGATTCCCAAAACCGAGGCCATTCCCAGGACAAAAAGAAAGACCGTTGAACCGATCATACTTGTAAACGATAACCTCTCCCGGCCGGTTCGTTTACTCAGATAACCATAAAAATATGTCATCACTGTCCCGGTTCCTATCCACAGCGCTAAAAAAACTCCTATGTTTCCGAGAGGGACTTCGAACTTGTGGTTGAAGAGGGATGGTGCATAATAAACGGTTGTTCCCCAACAGGCCCCTCCAAAAATGAATCCGGGGATGTATGTTTTGATATCTTTCAAGGCCTCTATCCACGAAGAGAAATTGGGCCTGACAGAGCTTTTTCTTCGCAGAGATATCTTTCGGACAGAAAAATAGCTCGCCAAGCCGAGAAAAACACTGACTCCGGCACAAACATACAGAGGCATTTTCCAACCGAAATTTTGTGCGAGATAGCCAGCTGATATGAATGCGACAAAAACGCCGAGGTTTCCCGATCCACTCTGGATGCCCATTGCGAAATCTAAACCTTGGTCGGGGTGTGCTTTGGATACGGTGGCTATTCCGATCGGATGGTAGAAACTGGTGAAGCCGCGCATCAAAAGGTAAAAGCAAAGCATCGAGACAATATTGGCTGAAAGGGTGATCAATAAGACGGAAACAGAAATGCCGAGGGAACTGAGAAGAAGCAAGTGTTTGTATTCGAATTTGTGGGCGTAATTGGCGATCACGATCTGAAAGAGAAATGTGGTCAACAAGCCGAGGTTGGATATGATGCCGATGTGGGAGTAATTTTTGATTATGAACTGCTGGCTGAAAAGAAGCGGGAAAATCATCGGAACGATCACTGTGGAAGCGTCGTTGAATGCATGAAACAAGGAGGCGGAAAACAGGATTCTTTTTTTCATCGAGAGTTAGAAGTTGGATATATACCAAACAGGAAAGGTTGTCAATTTTAGGTTGCAGTTGTGCAGGAGTTGGATTAAAGTATGGTCTTTAGAAGTTTGGAATAAATTTGGAGGGAACATGAAACATAAATTTTCAAGAAGAGATTTTCTGAAAGCTGGAATTGGTGCCAGTGCAGCAGCTGTGCTGAGTGAAGGAAAAATTGCCTCCTCAAAACCGCCTGAATCAGGAAAAATGATCGTAATAGCGAGCGGGAATGGGATGAGAGCAGTTGACAAGGCCATGGAACTGCTCAAGAGCAGAATGGATCCGCTTGATGCGGTGATCGCTGGAGTCAATATCATTGAAGAGGATCCCGATGATATGTCCGTGGGTTATGGGGGTCTTCCGAATGAAAACATGGTGGTTGAGCTCGATGCGTCGGTGATGCATGGCCCGACTCACAATGCAGGAGCCGTGGCCGGACTGAAACATATCAAAACACCTTCCAAAGTTGCGAAACTCGTGATGGAGAGAACAGATCATGCTCTCCTTTCTGGAGAGGGAGCCCTGAAGTTTGCCAAGGCTCATGGTTTCAAAGAAGAAAATCTTCTGACTGATAAGGCAAGGGAAAAGTGGTTGGAGTGGAAAGAAAAACTGTCAGACAGGGACGATTGGTTTCCTCCTAAAAAAGAACTTGATCAGGAACTCCAGGAAGTCTTGGTCTACAATGGAACGATCAACTGCTGTGCCTTGGACGCCAGCGGCAATTTAGCAGGGGTTACGACAACGAGCGGATTGTCCTATAAAATTCCAGGAAGAGTCGGGGATTCCCCGATCATCGGTGCCGGCCTTTATGTCGACAACACGGTGGGAGCCGCCGGTTCTACCGGGAGAGGGGAGGCGAACATCCTGAATTGCGGAAGTTTTACGGTCGTGGAGTTTATGAGACGGGGTTCGTCTCCGGAAGAGGCCTGCCTCAAGACTCTTGATATAATCGCCGAAACGTCAAAGCGCCAGTCCCATCTTCTGGATGATGAGGGCAAACCTCGGTTTGGATTGAGCTTTTATGCAGTCAATAAAAAAGGAGAATACGGGTCTGCAAGGATGTGGAGCGGAGGCCGCTTTGCCATCCACGATGGGGCTTCAAGCAGAAGAGAGGAGGCTGCCTATCTTTTCAAGCGAAAACAAAGAAGATAAGCTAGGAGAGTCCTTCTACTTTCATTTTGTCCTCCAATAATAGTTTGATTACTGTTCCTCCAACACAATAGCCGAATATCCTGCTCCTATCAAACGCTTGGCTACTGCTCTCGCTGTATCTTGGTCTTTTACCTTGATCCTCACGCGATAGTAAACCTGATACACCGTTTTAAAACGGGCGATGTAGACATTTCTGAATTTTTTTTGGAGTTCTTTTTTTAATGACTTGGCATTCTCTTCCTGAATAAAAGAGCCCACCTGTACAGAAAATTTCTGGGAGGATCTTTTTGGAGATATTTCTGTGAGAATTTCCAGTTTGACAGGTGCTGTTCCTGTGCCGATCATGTCAACGGCCTTAGCCGCAGCATAGGAAAGATCGATGATCCTTCCCTTTACAAAAGGACCGCGGTCATTAATCCGTACCGTGACCGATCTTCCATTATTCAAGTTTGTAACCACTACATAGGTTCCGAATGGCAAACTTTTATGGGCGGCTGTCAAATCATGCATGTCATAGATCTCTTTGTTGGATGTGGTTTTCCCATGAAAATTCGGCCCATACCAGGATGCTATGCCTGTCTGGGTAGCCTCAGGAGGTGGGTATGTCACTTGGGCACAGGATATTAATAATAAGGACATAACAGCAAGGATGAGGAATAATCTTACATTTCCCAGAAATTCAGGGGACACGTTACCGATTTTAAAAACAAATCGGTACATGTCCCCAATTTCTGGCAATGTGTCCCTTGATTTTGTACATGAATTATCCAGGTTAACAAATCCTATATAAACTGAACCAAGTTTTTCTTCAAAAAAGAAAAGGCTTCTTCTGGGGTTGAACATACGGAAAAAAGATGGGCGTCATCGGCATCTATGGCTTTATGTTTGAGCAGGGCTTCAAAATCAATGACCTCATCCCAGTATTCTTTTCCATACAAAAGAACGATAAGCTGGTCTTTGTGAATTTTTCCCGTTTGGATAAGAGTTAAAACCTCAAAAAGCTCATCCAAAGTTCCGAATCCTCCGGGTAAGGCCACGATAGCTTTGGCGCGATTGACCAGCCAGAATTTTCGCATAAAGAAATAATGAAAAATAAACGACAGTTCCGGGGATGTGTAGGCATTGGGAAACTGTTCTTCGGGAATAGAGATGTTCATCCCGATGGATTTGCCACCCGCTCGTGCCGCACCGCGATTTGCTGCTTCCATCAAACCCGGACCGCCTCCGGTACAGACAACGAAGTTTTTCCCTTTGGGCTTGAGTTTGATTGCCCATTTTGCCAATCGAAAAGCGATATCTTCTGTCTCCCAGTAGTATTTGCTCAATAAAGATCCGGTCTCATCTGGTTTGGCTTTGGATGAACCCAAAAAAAGCACTGTGCTTTTGACTTTGTGTTCGGTCAATCTGGCGAGGGGTTCTATATACTCGCTCTGGATACGGATGGTCCGTGCTTCTTCTGAATTCAGGAATTCCAGGTTTTTGTATGCCTTTTCCGGGTATTCGTCTTTTCTCATATTTGTCTCACTGCTTTCATAGGGATAATCCTTTTTATTCGTATACAGGATTTAACCTGGATAATTCATAAATTATCCAGGTTAAGGGAAAAGTATAAGGCAAATGAACAAGAATGTCCAAAGTCAAGGCTTGCCCCTATATTCTTGTTTTTTGTGTTTGAACTTTGACTCTACCTGTTATATTATCCATAAGTCCTAGCCTGAATTATTCAGGCTAGCAAATACACAGGGAATATAACAAAACCAATGAACAAAAAGGCTATAGCGAATAAAGAATATCCGGGACGCCTCATCATTATCGGGCAAGAGGAAACAACGGAAAAGGTTTTGGTTGTTTATGCCATCACGGGGCGATCCGTCTCAAGCCAAGCCAGAAAAATGGAGCGAGAAGAAGATGCAATTTGGGTTAAGCCCACAGACAAAGACCTTCTAAAAAAGGGAAACATAGACCTGCTGATCTACCCAAGCGTTTTTTGCCTTTCTCATGGAATTGCAATCAGCAACGGGAAACAAACCGTAGACATCATGGCCTGCTTGGGCCAAGGTGAAAGCGCAGCAGAAATTCTTGCGTTTGCATTGAAAAATTGGAATTACGAACCTGACGAACCGACTTTTACGCCCAGAATTAGCGGGTGCATCCTTTCGAACAAAAGCGCAGCGCTCAGTTTGATAAGGAAGGCACCGGATGGCTCATCTCTAAGGAATATTTATGAATTTTCCGTTGTTCCAGGCAAAGGCAAAATGATCATGACTTATGAGGGAGAAAACAGAGATCCCTTGCCATCATTCGAGGGAGAGCCGCAGGAAGTGGAAATAAAGGACTCTACTTCCCAAGAGGTGGCAGACAGGATTTATGGATCACTTGCGCCCAAAGAGGGAGGCCAAGATTTTCGAGTGGCTGTAGCCTGCGTTTTCGAGATCGATATGTTATCCAATAAATTCGATACCCATATCATAAATAGAGCGGAAAGGATGTAAGTTTCAAATGGAAAAATTTCATAAAACAACTCGCAAACAGTACCGGACCAAAGTGGAAGAGGAATTCCCGGACACTCTTCGGTGGGAGAATCTCCAATTTGAGAAAAAACTCTCGATGAGGTATGGCGAGAATCCTGGATATCCCGCAGCCTTCTACCAGGAGCCAGGAGCGTCTGGCCCAAACATGGCATCGCTGGAGGTTATTCAGGAAGGGACCAAAGGCCTGAGCTATATCAACATCGGAGATATGGATTTGGGGCTCAGGTTGGTGAAAAAGCTTTCTGACATTTATCCTAATCGGCATATTTGCGTTTTGGTGAAACATGAAATGCCCAGCGGTGTGGCGATGGGGG
>RCNB010000047.1_pt1 | contig 88665 bp, 77 predicted proteins | sample 2041321 | NCBI WGS metagenome assembly RCNB01 (sample SAMN09708232, study PRJNA481090) | Marine sediment metagenome, whole genome shotgun sequencing project. | reverse complement strand
CAGTTCGAGTTCTTCATCTGCCAATAATGGCTTTAAATCATCTATAGGCAGCGCTTCCACGGCCAATGAAACAGCAAAAGCCTCGTAAACCGAAAAGTAATTTTAAAAATTTCGCAGCGCTTTCGGGCATTGCGTTTGAAATGGGTGCTATCATCTTCCTGTCTGTTAAAGCAGGGGTTTGGCTTGATGAGCATTACCATAACGACAAAAAAGTGTATACGGCAATTGCCACCCTCATTGGGGTGGCAATTTCTATTTGGTTAGTTTTGCGCCAACTAAAGCGTTTAAAACAGTAATGCCTAAAATCAACCCTATTGTTAGCTTTTTGCTAGTCTTAACAGCCATTCTGACGTTGGTTTTTTTTAGTCATACATACCTTCTTAACTATTTTGGCCATTCACAATATGGAAATCTGATCGTAACCTCCTACTGGGTTAACGCAGCATTGGCCGCGTTTATCTATATTCCTTTATTCCTTTTTAAAAATAGGCTGAAGAACAATATAGGATATCTCTTTATTGGTGGCAGTTTTCTAAAATTCACTTTCTTTTTCATTCTTTTTTATCCATCATATCGGGCCGATGGCGAAATGGACAAACTAGAGTTTGCGGCGTTCTTTGTTCCCTATGCAATATGTCTTGTCGTCGAAACAGTTTTTACCTCCATAATGCTCAAAAAATTGGATAAAAACCCCCTTTGAAATAAACCGTGCTTTTGCTTTTTTCTTTTTAGAAGAATAGCGTACATTTGCACCGATTTTTAGAGACCGATATTTTTGAGCTTTATGCATATCAACTACGTTACAAAATTTCTTTTTTCAGGATTTCTTTTTTTAGGTGGATTACTTGCGGCACAGGAAGTAGAGCATCAAACTGATGCACCTCATGATGATAGTAAAGCTACCATCCAAGAGGAAATCGATGAGGACATCGACCACCACATTAAAGATTCACATTCTTTTACATTCTTGTCCGATTCTGAAACAGGCAAGCACTATGGCTTTCCTTTGCCAGTTATACTCTGGGATGAAGGCGTTCATGTGTTTTCTTCCTCGAAATTCCATCATGGAGAAACGGTTGCCGAAAGCAATGGTAACTATTATAAACTATATCACAGTAAGATTTATAGAACCGATGCAGCGGGAACGATAAACTATGATGAAGATCATCATGCTTCAAATGTTAAACCTATAGATTTTTCGATTACCAAGAACGTGCTTATGATGTTCGTCACGGGACTGTTGATGTTCTTACTTTTCGCCGGTTTGGCTAAGTCTTTCAAAAAAGGGCCAATTGCTACCGGCGCAGGTCGATTTTTCGAACCTATCATACTTTACATAAGGGATGATATTGCAGAACCGAATATCGGGCCTAAGTACAAAAAATTCATGCCCTACTTATTGACCGTATTCTTTTTTGTATGGTTTTTGAACTTATTCGGACTTACGCCTTTGGGCGTGAATGTTACCGGAAACATTGCAGTTACCTTTGCATTAGCGATTATCACATTTATCATTACACAATTTTCTGGAAACAAAAATTACTGGAAGCATATTTTTTGGATGCCCGGCGTGCCAGTGCTGATGAAGTTTGTTTTGGCACCTATCGAATTACTGGGGGTTTTTATTAAGCCGTTTGCTTTGATGATTCGTTTGTATGCAAACATAATGGCGGGTCACGTTGTATTGATGAGCATCATAGCCTTGGTGTTTACCGTCCAAAATTGGATTGGCGGAGGACTTTCATTGGTGCTTGCTTTTTTCCTATCAATTATTGAATTGTTAGTAGCGGCCTTACAGGCCTATATTTTTACGTTATTATCGGCTTTATATTTTGGCTTTGCAGTAGAAGAGCACGACCACGAAGAGGCACATTAATTAGGTTTGCCGAACGTAACCGAATTGAAATTGAATGTTTAATTTTTAATTATATATACTATGGAAGTTCCAACTATTGTAGGAGCAGGTTTAATCGTTATCGGTGTTGGTATCGGTATCGGTAGAATCGGTGGTTCAGCGATGGACGCTATTGCCCGTCAGCCTGAGGCTACTGGTAAGATTCAAACAGCGATGTTGATTGCAGCGGCGCTTATTGAAGGTATTGGGTTTGCGGCTTTGTTCGTAGGCTAAGAGTATTGAACAACGACCCTAACGGTTGGTTAGGGCCGTTGTTTTAATGATTAAACAAAACACATCATGGATAAATTAATCAACGATTTTTCTTTTGGGCTCTTCATTTGGCAAATAGTGCTTTTCGTACTACTGCTGCTACTTTTACGAAAGTTTTGGAAACCCATTCTGAATGCGGTGAACGATCGCGAAGACGGCATCAAAAATGCTTTGGCCGCCGCAGAAGAGGCAAAGAAGGAAATGCAGAATGTAACCGCTGATAGCGAAAAGCTTTTAAAAGAGGCCCGTACTGAACGCGAAGCGATGTTGAAAGAAGCTCGTGAAATCAAAGATAAAATGATTGCCGATTCTAAAGAGCAGGCGAAGGTCGAAGGTGACAAAATGCTAAAACAGGCCCAAGCCGCGATTGAAAGTGAAAAGAAAGCTGCAGTAGCCGATATCAAAAATCAGGTGGCCGAACTTTCCGTAGCGATTGCGGAGAAAGTTTTGAAGGAGCAACTATCCAACAAAGACAAACAATTGAAGTTGGTCGAAAGTATGTTGGGCGATATCAAGTTAAATTAATTGGTAAAAAGTTATTGAGTTTTTAGGTACTGTTCCACTAACTCACTAGTTCACTAACAAAAAAACATGAGCGACTCAAGAGCAGCCATAAGATACGCAAAAGCCGTTTTAGACCTAGCCGTCGAAAAAAAGGCGACGAGTGCAGTTGAGAAAGATATGCGTTCTATCGTAGCAACGGTTTCTGATAGTAAAGAGTTACGTAATATGTTGGCAAGCCCCATAATCAAAGGGGAAACCAAAAAAGAGGCATTGGCTGCTATTTTTAAGGGAAGTAATGCCATCACTAGCGGTCTCATCGACACGCTTACAGCGAACAAAAGAATAGCCATTCTAAACGAGGTGGCCCTAAAGTATATCATTCTTAACGAAGATTTAAAAGGCGAAGGTGTTGCCTATGTAACTACCGCGGTGCCTTTAACTGCGGAGTTGGAAAAGAAGGTATTGAAGCAAGTTGCCCAATTGACCGGAAATAAGGTTACTATTGAAAACATAGTCGACAAGCGTATTGTTGGAGGTTTTGTCTTGCGTGTTGGCGATTTACAATATGATGCCAGCATTTCGAACAAGCTTAACAATTTGAAAAGAGAATTTACAAATAGTCTATAATAAATTGGAAGACAGACATCTAACGTCTAACGTCTAACATCTAACGTCTTATAAAATGGCAGGAGTAAAAGCCGCCGAAGTATCGGCAATTTTAAAGAAACAATTATCAGGATTTGAAGCCACCGCTACTTTAGATGAGGTGGGTACCGTTTTACAGGTAGGTGACGGTATCGCTCGTGTATACGGGCTATCAAACGCACAATACGGTGAATTGGTAGCGTTCGAAGGCGGACTCGAAGGTATCGTTTTGAACCTGGAGGAAGATAACGTAGGCGTGGTGCTTTTGGGCCACTCGAAAGAAGTAGGCGAAGGTGCTATCGTAAAACGTACGCAACGAATCGCTTCTATTAAAGTAGGTGAGGGCATCGTTGGCCGTGTGGTAAATACCTTGGGAATTCCTATTGATGGTAAAGGCGCTATCGCGGGTGAAACATATGAAATGCCGTTAGAGCGTAAGGCACCAGGTGTAATTTTTAGGGAACCAGTGACCGAGCCCCTGCAATCAGGTATCAAGGCTATCGATGCGATGATTCCTGTCGGCCGAGGCCAGCGTGAACTCGTTATCGGTGACCGTCAAACAGGTAAAACGACTGTTTGTATCGATACTATCTTGAACCAAAAAGAATTTTACGATGCCGGCGAACCGGTATACTGCATATATGTAGCGATTGGCCAAAAGGCCTCTACCGTTGCTGCAATTGCACAAATGTTAGAGGACAAAGGAGCTTTGGCATACACGACTATAGTTGCTGCCAACGCATCCGACCCTGCACCGATGCAGGTATATGCTCCCTTTGCTGGGGCGTCTATCGGAGAATATTTCCGTGATACGGGCCGTCCTGCTTTGATTATCTATGATGATTTATCAAAACAAGCTGTTGCCTACCGTGAGGTATCCCTTCTTTTGAGAAGACCACCCGGGCGTGAAGCTTATCCTGGTGACGTTTTCTACTTACACTCCAGATTGTTAGAGCGTGCCGCAAAGGTTATCAATGATGACAAAATCGCCCAGAACATGAACGACTTGCCCGAGGTGTTGAAGCCAATGGTAAAAGGTGGTGGTTCGTTAACGGCATTGCCGATAATCGAAACTCAGGCAGGTGACGTTTCCGCATATATTCCGACTAACGTAATTTCGATTACGGATGGACAGATTTTCCTGGAGCAAGATCTCTTTAACCAAGGGGTGCGCCCAGCGATTAACGTAGGTATTTCAGTATCGCGTGTTGGGGGTAATGCCCAGATAAAATCGATGAAAAAAGTGGCTGGTACTTTAAAGTTGGATCAGGCGCAGTTCCGTGAACTGGAAGCCTTTGCCAAATTTGGTTCCGATTTAGATGCTGCAACCTTGAACGTCATCGAAAAAGGACGCCGTAACGTTGAAATATTAAAACAGGCACAAAACGACCCATTTACGGTCGAAGATCAAGTTGCTATCATTTACGCAGGTTCGAAAAACTTGTTGCGTGATGTTCCTGTAGAAAAAATAAAAGAATTCGAAATAGAGTTTTTGGAATTTCTTAATGCAAAGCATCGAGGAGTATTGGATACCTTGAAGTCAGGTAAACTGACCGATGAGGTAACCGATACCCTGACAGCTGTGGCAAAAGATCTTTCCGGAAAATATAGAAGTTAGTATAAAGTATTCTGTACCGAGTACTACGTACTAAGTAAGAATTATATCAGCGATATAAATTACGTAGTACGTAGCACTAAATACTAGAAATAATGGCGAACCTTAAGGAAATACGAAACAGAATCGCATCGGTATCATCGACCATGCAGATTACGAGTGCCATGAAAATGGTATCGGCTGCAAAGTTGAAGAAGGCCCAAGATGCAATTACCGCCATGCGGCCCTATGCGGATAAGCTGACGGAATTATTGCAAAGCCTAAGCGCCAGTTTAGATGCCGATTCAGGAAGCAAGTATTCCGATAACCGTGAAGTCAACAAAGTATTGGTCGTTGCGATTACTTCGAACAGAGGACTTGCAGGGGCTTTTAATTCCAACATTTTAAAACAAGTTACCCTTCTGGCAAATGAAACCTATGCTGGAAAACAGGTCGATTTTGTGGCTATCGGTAAGAAAGCAAATGATTTTTTGAAAAAGAAGTCAACTGTAATTGTCAATCACAGTAGTTTGTATGAAGATCTAAATTTCGATAATGCCGCAGCGATTGCTGAGGAGTTGATGGAACAGTTCACTTCAGGAAATTACGATCGTATCGATATCGTTTACAACAAGTTCAAGAACGCTGCGACACAAATTGTGATGACCGAGCAGTTTTTGCCCATTGTTCCTGTCGAAGGTGGTGAAAATTCTGGTGCCGATTATATTTTTGCGCCTTCAAAGGTCGAAATAGTAGAGCAGTTGATCCCGAAATCGCTCAAAACACAGTTGTACAAAGGTATCCGAGATTCTTTTGCAAGTGAGCATGGTGCCCGTATGACCGCTATGCACAAAGCAACGGACAACGCTACCGAACTTCGTGACGACCTTAAATTAAAATACAATCAGGCGAGACAAGCTTCCATTACCAACGAAATACTTGAAATTGTTGGTGGTGCGGAGGCATTGAATAATTAACGTAATTACGAGCTTAGCTAAGCAATTCGCCTGATATATAACTATTAGATAAATTTGTAAACCTCACATCAATGTGAGGTTTTTTATTGCTTCAAAGTGAACCGGAATTAAAAGCATATTTTTGCCCCTTTTATCGACCAGAATTGTTCTATGAAATCCAACAAAACTGCCTTACTGTTTATTTTTATTACCATTCTCGTTGATGTTATCGGTATTGGTATTATTATTCCCATAATTCCTGATTTGATTATGGAATTGACAGGGGAAGGTGTTCATATGGCGATTATTTATGGTATGTGGCTGACCACCGCATACGCAGGAATGCAGTTTCTATTTTCACCTGTTTTAGGAGAAATTTCTGATCAATATGGCAGGCGGCCCATTCTCTTGATTGCCTTATTGGGCCTGAGTGTCGATTATATGATACACGCATGGGCACCTACAATAACTTGGCTTTTTATAGGTCGGTTTCTTGCGGGGATTACCGGGGCAAGTTTTACAGTGGCTTCGGCTTACATCGCAGATATCAGTACGAAAGAGGAAAAAGCAAAGAACTTTGGCCTTATTGGGGCAGCCTTCGGATTGGGTTTTATTATTGGCCCTGGCATCGGTGGTTTTTTCGGTGAAATTGATATACGCTTGCCGTTCTATATCGCGGCAGGGCTGACCTTTGCAAATTTTCTTTTCGGATGGTTTTTCGTTCCTGAATCTTTGGCGCCTGAAAATAGAAGGCCGATTAATGTTTTGAAAATGATTCCGGGAGTGTCATTGGCGAGCCTTAGAAATTACAAAGGAGTGTTGCTACTCATCTTTGCCTTTTTCTTGGCAAATTTGGCGGGGCAGGCCCTACCTTCTACATGGTCTTATTATGGTATTGAACGTTATGATTGGAGTCCGAAAGAAATAGGAATCTCATTAATGGTCGTTGGTTTATTGGTAGCTATCGTTCAAGGCTTTTTGGTCGGAGTTATCGTCAAAAAATTAGGAAAACGAAATGCCATCATCTTCGGTTTTTTCTTATGGACCGTCGGAATGTTCCTCTTTTCGTTGGCTACAGAACCTTGGATGTTATATGTCTTTTTGATTCCTTATGCCCTTGGCGGAATTGCAGGCCCTACCGTGCAAGGCGTTATTTCGAATCAAGTATCTCAAAAAGAACAAGGAAACCTTCAAGGTGCTATTACAGGTTTGGTAAGTATCACTGCTATTCTTGGACAATTGATATTCTCTCCTGTCTTTTATTTCTTTATTCGCCCAGAGGGGTCTATTTACTTTCCAGGGGCACCATATACCTTGGCGGCTATCTTTTTGCTTATGGCATTTCTTTTCGCCTTGTGGGCTATGCAAAGAATGAATATTCAAGATGGGGAATGAAATAGTCCCTTCTCCGACTTCATACATATGTATGCCGGGATGTTCTGAAGAAAACCGACATGAAGAAAAGCAGCACTATTTTTATACTATCCATACTTGTTATATGGGGTTGTTCGTCCGTTAAAAAACTGGAGGCAACCGCACCATTTACTTTAGGTGAGACCTATGCCCAAAAGTGGGTGATAGAAGGCGAGGCCCAAAAGATGGGGTATGAGGTCATTGTACCTTTGCTTAGTTTGGACAATGACAAGGCGATACTTAAAAATTTGTACCATAAGGGTAAAATGACGTCCCTTGAAATTAGACTTATTGAAGTAGGCAACGTGGCGATAGCGGAATTCGGGCCAGGCGCTATCAAAGAAGATACTGCAAGCATAGTTCCCACTGAAATGGATTATGAGCCTTTCCCATTTGAACTTACCGGGACACAGGCTGTAATCAGTTATGTCAGTAATGAAAAAGTGAAGTACTATAAGATAAATGGTATTCAACAGAACCCCAAGGTTTCCTATCCTACCGTAGTTGCGAAAAATGAGCGGTAAACTACTTTAATTTTCCAGGTTTGATCCCCCAGAGGGGTATCGCCACTTTTTGTTTTGGAATTTGACCTTTTTGTAGTTTAGTTACCTCATAGGCTCTGCCCAGAGGCAGTTAAATTTAGCTAGCGAGGCTTTACTTTGCCACATCCCCTTAAATAGGTACTTTTGGTTTCTAATTCGTATAGGTATTGAATCCGCTCAAAAAACTCTTTAAGCAAACGGTCATCTACGGTCTGGCCACGGTGCTCCCGCGGATGCTTAACTTTCTTTTGCTACCACTTTATACGGGCATCTTAGTAACTGCGGGTTACGGTAAGGTGAGCGTAATATTTGCTTGGATTGCCATATTCAACGTGTTTCTTGCCTATGGTATGGAAACTGCTTTTTTTCGATTCTACAGTAAAAATGAAAACAAGGAAAAGGTCGTTTCGACTTCATTGATATCTATTTTAGGGACGACGTTACTTTTTGTAATTATCGCCTTATTGTTTCAAAAAGCAATGGCGACTGCCACCGGAATCGACCTCCGGTTTATTCGTTATTCCATTGCAATATTGGCTTTGGATGCATTTGTTATTATTCCTTTCGCTTGGCTACGCGCGAATGAAAAACCAATGAATTATGCGCTTGTCAAGATTGCGAACGTTGCTATTAACCTTGGGCTTAACCTATTTTTCTTACTGTGGCTGCCAAAGATGATAGAAGAAAATCCCGATGCATTCTTAGGCTGGATGTACAGACCGGATTTTGAAATCTCCTATATCTTCATTTCCAACTTGGCGGCAAGTGCAATTACCCTATTTTTAATGTTACCCCTATATCTAAGAGCCCGATATGTTTTTGACATAGATTTGTGGAAACGCATGATGAGCTATGCCTGGCCAGTCTTGGTGGCTGGAATCGCATTTACAATCAATGAAGTATTCGACAGGATTTTGTTGGAGCGATTGTTACCAGAAGATATCGCCGAAAGCGAAACGGGAATGTACGCCGCCTGCTATAAACTGGGCATGTTCATGACCTTGTTCGCTACTGCTTTTCGCATGGGTATCGAACCTTTCTTCTTCAGTCATGCAGGTACCGAAAACCCACAAAAGGCGTACGCGCAGATCACCAATTATTTTGTGGTTCTCGGAAGTATCATTTTGTTGACCGTTGTGGTTTTTGCCGATGTTTTGAAAGCGCTATTTATTGATGAAGATTACTGGGAGGCCATGTCGGTGGTCCCCTTAATTCTTTTGGGCAGTTTTTTCTTGGGCATTTACCATAACCTCTCAGTGTGGTATAAAGTCACTGATAAAACGCGCTATGGGGCTTTTATCTCGGTTATTGGCGCGATTATAACTATCGGTATAAATTATGCTTTTATTCCCGAAATTGGCTATATGGCCTCTGCAATTGCAACGGTCTTGGCTTATGGCAGTATGATGGTGCTATCCTATTACTTGGGTAAATCAAGATACCCCGTACCCTATAATTTTCGAAAGATTATCTTTTATCTGGGCATTTCCATTTTATTTTCCGCCTTGTCCTTTTATGTTTTCAATAGGAATTTAATCGTCGGCAGTGTGCTACTTTTGTTCTTCTTGGGCTTGGTCTACAAGTTGGAGAATGATAAATTGAGACAGGTGTTTTTAAAGAAAAAAGTATAAAAAGGTGGGATGACGGATGCCCGATGCTGTAAGACACCCAGCATCCTATGCCCAGTACCCTGCCAAAAACCAAAGAAATGACAATCAACATCATTAACAAATCGAGCCACAAAGTCCCACACTACGAAACCGGGGCTTCTGCGGGAATGGACCTAAGAGCCAATATTTCCGAATCCGTTACGTTACAACCTTTAGGGCGTGCTATCATCAAAACAGGATTATTTATTGAGCTTCCGATCGGTGTTGAGGCACAAGTTCGTCCGAGAAGCGGTTTAGCGGCCAAAAAGGGAATAACCGTGCTAAATGCACCCGGAACGGTAGATGCCGATTATCGCGGCGAAATAGGAGTAATTTTGGTCAATTTGTCCAACGAATCTTTTACTATTGAAAATGGCGAGCGTATTGCCCAATTGGTTATCGCTAAACATGAACGTGCAGACTGGATTGAGGTTCAAGAATTGTCTGTAACTTCACGTGGAGAGGGAGGATTTGGGAGTACCGGGGTGAAATAGACCCCTCGAACTCGCACTCAAAAGTAGAAGGATGTAATTGGCGAAAAAATGAATTAATAAGGTCCTCCCCTTATTTTCAAGGGGAGGTGCCTTTAGGCGGAGGGGTTTCTCCCAATAAATTGAGACACTCAAAATAATGCACAAAACACTTTCCATATTTATTTGCTTCATTGGATTACTCCTAATACCTACTTACGCCCAAGAACCAACTCCGGATATCGATGTTGAAGAAAGCGCAGAAGTCTTTTTAGAAGACTATTCCGACGATTTTCAAGAAAACTTTTTTGAGGCCCTTAAACAGAAAGGAATCGAAAACTATGACAGGGCCATAAACCTCTTATTGGAATGCAAACGCTTAGATGCTGAGAACCGGGTCGTCGATCATGAACTGGCGAAAGTCTATCTTAAGGAAAAACAGTATCCGCTCGCTGAAGAATATGCTTTGACCGCCTTGACCTCCGAGCCCGAAAACCTCTGGTATGCGGACACCTTTGTAGAAATTCTTCGAAAACAAGGTAAATCCATTGAAAACGTAAGAACAGAGCTTCCTTTTGGATACCCGAAATTCAATGAAAATCTAGCGCTGATCTATTTTAAAAAAAAAGAGTATCAAACTGCCCTATCCATATTAAAGGGGGCTAAGAAATCGAACTTTACAGCTGACCTTTCCTCAAAAATCAACGACTCCATTGAAAAACAGCAAGCTTTGATAACCAGCAGTTCATTTTCGGTCGATGCTACAGATGATGATGAGGAATCCAACTCCTTCGATCAATATAAAACACGTATTCAAGGTTTTTTGGGAGCGAATGACCTTTTGTTACTTCAGCAGGTTTCCGAAGAAGCATTAGAAAGCTACCCTTCACAGCCTTTTTTATATTACGCTCAAGGCTATGCGCTGAACAAAAACTCAAAGCACCTAGAGGCCATCGAAATGCTTGAAACAGGTCTTGATTACATGCTGGGCGATGTTTCTTTGGCCAACAAATTCTATCAAGAGCTTTCTGACGCTTATAATTCCCTTAACAATTCAGTCAAGGCAAATATGTATCTTCGTAAGATAAAACCTGGGTTTTAGAAACCTTTTCTACGATTATGGCGATACGATTTCATGTTACCTCACGCTTTATTGCACTAGTTCTATTTTCTACGCTGGCACTTTCCTGCAAATCAAGGAAGGTATTGACCGATGGAACCATAGATGAAAATCTTTCGGCAAAGGTCATCATCCGAACACACTATCAAAACGCTTTAAACTTCAAGACGTTGAGTGGCAAGATGCGTATCGACTACTCTGATGGAGAATCTTCTCAGGGAGTTTCCGTAAGTCTACGTATGGAAAAGGACAAGGCCATTTGGATCAGTGCCCCTTTTGGCATGGTCAAGGCCTATATTACGCCAGGCCGGGTGAGCTTTTATAACAAGCTACAGAACGAATATTTCGATGGTGATTTTGCGTATTTAAGTAACTTTTTGGGTACTGAACTTGATTTTGGCCAAGTACAAAATTTACTACTTGGCGAGGCCTTGTTCGATTTGAAAACGGCTAAATATGATGCATCGATGGTAAATGGCGATTACCAATTGAAGCCTAAGAAGGCGATGGAGCTATTCAAAGTGCTCTTTGAAATCGAGCCCGAAAACTTTAAAATGGCATCGCAACAGTTGTCACAACCGCTAAAGAAACGGCTTTTAGAGGTCAACTATACCGATTATCAAAAAATCAATAAATGGATTCTGCCGCAACAGATAGCTGTAGCCGCCATTGATGGTGACGAACGAAATACAGTGGATATCGAATACCGGAATATTGAATTCAATCAACAGCTTAACTTCCCTTATAAAATACCGAGCGGGTTTAAAGAGATTATTTTAAAGGATGATGCGCGTTAGTAGGATATATACTTTAGTTCTTATCATTTTCTGCTGCTTGGCAGAGAACCCACTCTTTGCGCAGGCCGATGAGCAGGAAGCCTTGGAGGCCAAACGAGAACAGTTGCAAAAGGAAATCGAGCAGATCAATCACTTGTTGTTCGCCCAGAAGGAAGAACGCGGCAATGTTTTGGACCAAATGGAAGCACTTGAGAACAAGATTAGGGTGCGTGAACAATTGATCAATGTGACGAATAAGCAATCGAATCTGCTCAATCGAAAAATTAACTCGAATATCAACGCTATTTCAGATTTGAAATCAGAGTTGACCGCTTTGAAAGAAGACTATGCGACGATGATCCAAAAAGGATATCAGAGCAAAATACAGCAAAGCAAGTTGATGTTCTTGTTGTCTTCCGATAATTTCTTTCAAGCGTTTAAGCGTATGCAGTACATTAAACAATACACCGACTTTCGTAGGCAACAAGGGGAAAAGATCGTTGTCAAGACAGATGAACTGACGGAACTGAACATAGACCTGACCGATCAGCGCAAGGAAAAGGAAAGGTTGATCGCGGCAAATCGGAGCGCAAAGAAAGAGATGACGACCGAGAAAAACACACAACAAAAGCTCTTAGGGTCTATTCGTAAAAACGAAACAAAATATGCATCGCAAATTCGCGACAAACAGAATCAGGCCAAACGTATAGACCAAGATATAGAGCGTCTTATACGTGAAGCCATTGCTACCGCGAATAAAGCAAATGAAGAGGCGGGTAAGAAAAGTGATGACCCCAGTAAATTTTTGTTGACCCCCGAAGCCGCTATCGTAGCGAACAGTTTTACGGCCAATAAGGGCAGACTTATTTGGCCCGTAGAAAAAGGATTCAAGAGCCAAGGTTTCGGGGTCTATAGTGATGCTATTTATCCTGGGATCAAGCACCAGAGTAACGGAGTAATCATAACGACCGATGCGGGAGCCAAGGCCAGGGCTATTTTTAGGGGAGAGGTCATCGCTATTCTTTCCATTCCTGGAGGGAACAAGGCGGTACAGCTGAAGCATGGCAACTTTATCAGCACCTACTATAACCTTTCTACCCTTTATGTCAAAAAAGGGGATAGGGTAGATGCAAAAGCGGAATTAGGAGATATTTATACCAATCGGTCTAACGGTCGGACACGCTTAAAGTTTTACCTGCATCAGAATACGTCAAAATTAAATCCTGAGGAATGGGTGTATCAGTTGTGAAAGGTTAGAGACTTGAACCAAGCGCCAAGAAACAAGACTAAAAACTGGTTTCAGGCTTCTATTGTTTTTGCTTCCAAAGCATAAAAAATCTGGTCTTGGCTTTTGTTTCTAAGGCCTGTCTCTCCGGCAGCTATGCATAGTGGTCGTGCATCTTTTTGGCTTTGTATAAAATAATAATATGAGAACAATTACAGACATCAAGGGCGCCTTTAAACTCCATAATAATGTTGAGATGCCTTATCTAGGTCTCGGCACCTATCAGGCAGATAGCGAGCAAGAAGTAGTAGATGCTATCAAATATGCACTAGAAATCGGATATCGTCATATTGACACGGCTTCCATCTATAAAAATGAAGAAGGCGTAGGTCGTGGTATTTCGGAAAGCCCTGTCGCGAGAAATGAGCTATTTGTAGTCAGTAAGGTCTGGAATACCGATCAAGGCTACGAAAGTACCTTAAAGGCTTTTGAAGCTAGTTTAAAACGCCTGAATTTAGATTATCTCGACCTCTACCTCATTCATTGGCCAGTTGCTGGGAAGTACAAGGATACTTGGCGAGCTTTGGAAAAATTATACAAAGAGAAACGCATTCGTGCCATTGGGGTAAGCAATTTTATGCACCACCACTTGGAAGATTTGCTGGAGACGGCCGAAATTGTACCTATGGTGAATCAAATGGAGTTCCACCCCTATTTGGTACAACAAGGTTTGATCGATTTTTGCCATTCAAAAGGAATTCAGTACGAAGCATGGTCGCCTTTTATGCAGGGGAAACTCTTTGAACTGGATTTTTGTGATGCTTTGGCAGAAAAATACAATAAATCGAAAGCTCAAATCATTCTTCGATGGAACTTACAAAAAGGGGTAGTCACTATTCCCAAGTCGGTTCATGAAAAACGGATATGGTCAAATGCCGCTGTATTTGATTTTGAACTTTCTAAAGAAGATATGGACTATTTAGATAGTTTAGAGAGGGGCAAACGTAGTGGTCCTGATCCGGATAGTTTTGCTTTTTAAGCTCCCATAAAAAGCGCCCGTAACTCCGTAGCCTCGTTCGGCTTCATCTTGCCGGCCAACACCAAGCTCAACTGTTTTCTCCGTAATGCGGCTTCAAAACGTTCTTTCTCAAGATCGGTTTCTGGCTCAAGTGCAGGTACATCGGTAGGTCTTCCAGTCTCGTCTACGGCTACAAAGGTAAAGATGGCCTCGTTCGCCTTTGACCGTTCGCCGCTGAACCGGTCTTCCATCCATACATCAATATAGACTTCCATCGAAGTTTTGAAAGCGCGTGAAACGGCGGCTTCCACGGTCAAAACACTACCTACAGGCACCGACTGGTTAAAGGCCACGTGATTTACCGATGCAGTAACGGTAATTCGTCTGCTATGTCGACGTGCTGCAATACTTGCGGCACGGTCCATACGGGCCAAAAGTTCACCTCCAAAAAGATTGTTTAACGGATTGGTCTCACTAGGAAGTACCATATCGGTCATCGTAGTTCTAGAATCACTGGGATTTTTGGCCTGCATACATCAAATTTTGTGCAAAGATACGATGCCTATGAGGAAAAGGAGAAAAGACCGTGTAGCTTCTAGAACTTGCACGCTAAACTTTTTGATAATGGATTTCTGTGGGTTAACTGATGGTGAAGACAAGCGTATAAGTTGAAGGGGTTTAGTTTTTTTGTCTCCCGTCTCCGACCTAAGAATTTTTTCTGATTGGAGTTTTGAATTTCTGCTTCGTACTTTTTACCTCACCGACTTCAACCAGGCATCTTTCTGTGAAAGTTTGATTTCACGGAGGGCTACTAGGGCCTTGTCGGCATCAGTAAAGCTATCGTATGCAACGAGATAGAGTCCGAACGGATTTGTGCCAATATAAGAGGGGTTATAACCGCGACTTTCTAATTGTCGTATTTTTTTATCGGCATTGTTACGGTACTGAAAGGCACCCGCAATAATATGATGTATTTTTTGGCCTACCTTTTTGGTTACGGCTTTCTTGGAAGTTTTTAAGGTAATCGTAGGCAGCTTTAAAGGATCGGTATCGAAAAAAGTAGCTTCTTGAATGCGTTTTGAAACTTGCTCTTGAGCATCTTCGCGCGCTAGTTGCTGATTATTTTGATTGGCCATGTAGTATTGGTATCCTGCAAAACCTGTTGTAAGCGCGAGTAAAACAACAGCGGCATATTTCAAGTAGGGCCCCAGTATCAGGGTTTCCTTTTTTTCGGGCGTAAAAGTGAACGGAATCTTTTCTTCGAGCTCGGCCACTTCGGTTTTTAACACTTCCCGCGTTACCGGAGCGGAAACAAAGGAAGACATTCCGAAGGAAGAGGTTAAATAGTTTACGCTTCCCGAAGGCTGAAACTGTATTTTGCCTTCTGTACCCGACCAAAGCGATCCGATATCAATAAATTTAAGGTGCTCTCCCTTTTCTAAACGAGATTTCCAATCGATTACCTCTTCGTTCACTTGCTTCAGCATTTCCTCAAAAGAAACTTTTTTGGCCTCGGCAACATAGGAAACCAACAAGCCATCATTTGAAACCAATTGCTGATTGAACGAAACGGTTTTTATCGGAGGGTAAAAAGTATGGGTGCTTTCATGGATAACTGCCGACTTTTGCTGGGTCAAAAAAGCCCCGAATCCAGGTACGACCACACAATTGTAGCGGTACAGTAAATCTTTGATATAGTGTTCTAATCCCATCCATCACAAATTTTATAAAAAATAGAGCACTAAAACAGGTATGGTGTAACTTTTTATTAACATTATATTTTATGTATTTTGTGGATAACTTTGATTCAAAGATAAATGACTGCAAATGAATTGCTTGCGGTATTGCGACTGCAAAACATTCCCAATATCGGCGATGTAACGGCTAAAAAACTCGTTGCGCATTGCGGAAGCCCGGAAGCTATTTTTAGTGATAGAAAGTCACAATTACTGAAAATCGACGGTATTGGCACCTATACGCTTCAAGGGCTACACGATAGCGAACATCGAGAAGCGGCCGAAGCGGAGTGCGAATTCATTCAAAAGAACGATATCGGTTTTTCCTATTTTATGGATAACGACTATCCTACTTATCTAAAACACTGTATCGATAGTCCCGTTCTTCTTTTTAAAATGGGTAACATCGATTTGCAGGGCCGTAAGATCATCAGTGTGGTAGGTACGCGCAATATCACCAGTTATGGAATGGCCTTTTACGAAAAATTTATTGAAGATATCGCACCCTTTAACCCCATTATCGTAAGCGGATTCGCTTATGGTGTTGATATTGCGATACAAAAAGCGGCCGTAAAGCACGGCTTACAGACTATCGGTTGTTTGGCACACGGACTCAACCAAATCTACCCGAAAGTACATGCCAAATACGTCAATGATGTGGAGGAAAACGGAGGGTTTTTCACGGAGTTTTGGAGTAGCAGCAATCCCGATCGGGAGAATTTTCTAAAACGCAACCGGATTATTGCCGGTATGAGCGAAGCGACGGTAGTTGTAGAATCCGCTGAAAAAGGAGGTAGTCTGGTTACCGCAGACATTGCTAATAGCTACAATCGCGATGTTTTTGCCGTACCGGGACGAGCCCAGGATAAATACAGTACCGGGTGCAACAACTTGATCAAACAGCAAAAGGCGCATATGCTCACCTCTGCGGCCGATTTGGTGTATCTGTTGGATTGGAATGTCGAAGAAAAGGAAACCAAAACAGTTCAAAAACAACTTTTTGTAGAACTGGATACTACCGAACAATCTATTTATTCCTATTTGCAGAAAAATGGAAAGCAATTATTGGATAGTATCGCCTTGCAATGCCAATTACCTATTTTCAAGGTGTCATCGACTCTTTTGAATATGGAAATGAAAGGAGTGATTCGGCCGTTACCCGGGAAACTGTTTGAGGCGATATGAATAAATACATTTTTTTTGCTCTCCCGCGAAGGCGGGAATCTCTATCTAACTGCAAAGTTCGCAAAGGAAGGCACAAAGTACACTAAGAAATTATGTTCCTCTACCCTTGGCCCTTTGCGAAAACTTTGCATCCCTTACGGTTAAGAAAAGCATTCGATTGGTTTGGTGAAGGTTTTTACAAACTAATCGGTCTGTTGAACTTCCGTTTATCGATGCCACGAAGCAAATAGCGTACTTAATCGATGAAATACACCTTATAATCCATTGATTTTCCAGAAAGCAAATGGTGCAAAGGAAATGAAACTGACCGGGGAGTCGGTTTTCATATTTCCGCTATTTTACCGGTAGAGCAGAATATTTATGTCAAGTAGAAATGATTCAGGAACGATTTCGATGGAACAATTCACCAACATCAGAGCGCTGTACATACCTTTTCAACCGAAGGTTAACCAATCGGGGCAGTATGTGATTTATCGTGAGATTGCTCCCGATGAAATACTACAAAATACAATAGTTGACTTATTGGCTGGTTTCTACCTCAAACCGTTCTAGGGTATGAAACGGTCTACCATCATCCGTAATTCCTTCTATTTTAATATGATAGGCACCTAAATTGTCGCCGGCAAAAAAATCTATTTTCGATTCCCCATTTTGATCAAGCTGTAAATTTGGCTCCCAGTAGAGCGTGGTCCTATAGTCTTCGCGGCGGTGTTCCGGTTTGGGTACAGCGTAGTCAGGGCTATAGAATTCCCTTACTTTGGAAAATCCATTGATTTTAAAATTATTGAAATTTGGGTATTTTTCCGGGCTACCGTTGTTAAGATTTAATTTGTTGGCATTGAACGGGCCAACATGGGTGTAAACGGAAATTACGCCACTTGCTCCTCTTACTCCATAAACAGCTGCATTGGCTCCTCTTAAAACATCTATGAAGGCAATTTCAACGCCCATTAGGGTGTTGGCTGTTCTAATATCTGTAATAATGCCATTAATTAAAAAAAGAGGTGTACCACCTAATGGTTTGTGACGCGTAATTATAGCCATTTGATTGGGGTAAGTTCCATAAACTTGGACACCGGGAGCACCCATTAAAAGGTCAAAAACGCTGAGCGCTTCTGAGCCTGTTATGGAGTCGGGAAAAATACGACTGCTTGGATCACCATACAATGTAATGCTCCTAATTTCATTATCAACAATTTGTTTCCGAGTCTTCTTTTTTGCAGTTACTGTTGTGCCTTCCAACTGTGTTACCTTAGGGTCGTATTTAAAATCGGTCATCTTTTTTTTGTACACCGATGTAAGATATGCCTCGTCAACTTTCAATTGAAGTGTAGTGCCCCCGGAAATGATTTTTTTTCTGATAGGCGTATTTGTGATGGGAGAATCTATATAAATGGCCAGCTCATTGTCCCGTTTCTTTTTTGATTCGATTATCGGGTCGGCCTTCAGATGTACTTCTACGGAATCCTTTAGGACAAATGGCCCAAAACTAAAATGGCCCTGGGCATTCGTCATTTTAAAATCTTGGAAAACGCTCTTCCCAAGAATGCTCAATTTCACCTTACTTTTTTTAGGTTGATATTGGTTGTGGAAGGAAGTGGTTCTGCCGTTTATCATAATACCGACTTCCGGTTCAAGGGGCTTTTTCTTGCTCAGGTTATCAAGATACATATCCTTCCAAACAAAACGACGCCATCCATGGGTCAGTAACAAGGCATCGCGTAAATAAGGGGCGGATTTATTGTAAGGATAGAAAAAGAAGTCGGCGTCAGGTATCGTACCGCCGATATCCGAGTTAAGCAACAACCAACTTTTAATATTTGACGTTTGCGGTTGCGAGGTACTGTTTTCCGAAACGACGCTTACGCCTATAGTGCCCAAAACGGGATTCCCCTTTGTATCTTTACCGGTTATTTTTAAGCTGACCATGTCCCTTTTTGAATATGCTACGGACGAGGTCTTGCCCGAAACAACAATATCATTTTCAGGATGGTCCACAAATACGAGCCGTTCACACAAAGGTTCTCCGTTTTCGGTAAAAACGGTAAAATGGGCAATACCATCGGATAAATCTTTTGGGGAAAATTTAATCGAATAGGTGCTATTGGCCGAGTTTATTTTCCGTTTAATGAAGGAACGGCCTCGAAGATGCCCTAATAACCAAGTTCCCTTTAAACCTTTTTCAAAATTGGTGGCTACTTTGATAATTATATGGGTATCATGATTAACGACATTGAGCGTATACCCCTTTGCCATTGGCACGGGCATAGCATATTTATTTTCCTTACCATCGATTACAATACGCGCAAAATAGGTTTTCCCGTTTTCCGGGGTATAATTAAGTTTTCCCAAGCCGAAGTCAAAAGTTTTGAAAACGACTACTAAATTATCTTCCTCGTCTACAATGGTACCCTGCAGGGAAATACCTGTTCCATTTTCATCGGTCGCTTTTATCCCAACGATACTTGTTATCCCATTGACCAAATGCCCTCCTTCGGGAAAGAATCGAAGATTTGGGCGGCCTATTTTTTTAGGATTGAGCTCTTGAAGTTTGTTCTTGTTGAAAGTTTCCAAAGTACTATTCTCTCGAACGTCTAATGCTACGACCGATATTTTTTTCTCATGGAATACAGGTTTTTCATCGTTCAGCATATATTGAGTGTACACCCGTAAAGCGTATATGCCCTGTTCCATTCTTTCAGGGAGCTTGACTTCACCTGCTGTGGCTGTTTGTTTTACATAAAGTTTTCGTTGGGCAATGATACTATCGGTAGCGCTCACGAGCTCTACGTATAGTACGTTGCTTTTATAACTTTTGGTATGGGTTATCCCATTTAGAAGGTAGGCCTTGAACCAAATGGTCTCGCCGTTGGTATAAAAATCCTTATCTGTTTGAACATAGGTTTTTTCCGGACTTTCATCGGAAACGTATGCGGTCAACTTACCAACGATATTTTCAAAAGTAGCGTTTTGCTGCGCGGCAGCTGATTGCAAAAAAAATAGAAATAACAAAAGTAAACCGTATGTGCTAAAACGCTTTCTCATGAAACAAGTTGAATACAACTTAAACCTAAAGTAATTTCATGAAACCGGCAATAGTTTTAACCTTTTGAAAGGTTTTCGTGTATGGGCGTAACACAGAAAATCGAATAGGATTTACCTCCTTTGCAAGGTTTAGATTATAGGCCCTCGTCTACCTCGAAGATTGTTCGAGTTTATCTAAAAAAGACGTTTTATTATGGTTTGAACCGTGATATCGAACTGTTGATAACCGACCGCAGGGTCTGAGATTTACTGTGGATGCCATTAACCATTGATTTAAAAGGACTTTATCGATGAAATACAACGTCTAGTCTGTTCTTTTTGAATCGAAGTAAACTACATAAAAGAATAGTACCGACCGCTGGGTCGGTTACACCTTTTTAAAGTTTCGACGCATCGTCGGTTACCCTAATAGTGTGAAACCCGCTTACAGGCCTTCCGTCAGTGGCCAGCCCCTCTACCTCTATGACGTAGAGCCCCAAATTATCCCCGGTGTAGAACGAGACCGATTTGCCCCGTTGGCCATCCATTGCCACAAACGGCTCCCAGTGCAGGGTGGTTCGGTAATCGGGTTTTTGATGAACATCGTTAGGCATACCATAATCTGGCGAATAGAACTCCCTGACCTTCGAAAACCCGGCGATCTTGAAACCATCGACATTGGGTACCGCTTGTGGTTCTGGAGGTATCCTAAGGGTGCCAGGGGTGTAAATGGCGATAATACCATTTGATGCACGAGAACCATAAATGGCCGCTCTCGTACCTTTTAGAACATCGACAAAAACTATTTGATTAGCCAACATAAAGCATATAGTGCGTATATGCGCGTGGGGTATAGGTGCCTTGTTGAAGTTTTTTATCAAGGGTAATCTCACCGTTTGTACCTAAATTCTCCACATATAATTTTTTTCTTGCGAAAAGGCTGTCACCCTCGTTCAGGAGGTCGATATAAACTAACCGGCTTCGGTCTCTCTTGCGATGTGTAGTGCCGTCGACCAAGTAGGTTTTGAACCATATTGTTTCCCCGGTCGCGTAGAAATTCTTGTCGGTATGTACATAGGCCTTTTCCAGACCTTGATATGATATATGTTGTTCATAAGCGGCCCCAGGGTCGAAATCGGAAACTTTTTGCTGACCGTTTACTATAAGAAGGGATATGAAGCCTATCGCTAGGTGAACGCTCCGGAAAATGTGATGTATGGGTTTCTTAACGATTAATTCTTGATTGAAGTACTGTTCATTACTGCTGCCTATATTTAAATATAGTAAACTATATAACGAGAACAAAACCGAGCGCCGGTCCGATTCGAACTACTTAGAGCTTCGAGGTATCTTCATCGACTACACTGATGCTCTGATACCCGCTTACAGGCCTTCCATCATAGGTAATGCCCTCGACACGTATCAAATATTCCCCATCGGTATCACCGGTATAGAATTGAATTTCGGCACTATCTTTCTGCTTGATTTCGATGTTCGGCTCCCAATGGAGTGTGGTGCGGTAATCCGGTTTCTTATGGTCAGGCTCTGAAATAGCATAGTTCGGTGAATAGAATTCCCTTGTTTTGTAGAACCCAGGAACAAAAAAGTTGGCCACACCTGGATACTGTTTTTGTATGCCCGAAAAATCATCACCTCTTTTGGTATAAATGGCCACAACACCATTACCTGCACGGCCACCATAAATTGCCGCTTCGGGCCCCCGTAGTACATCGACAAACAAAACATCGAAAACCGGTATATTTTGAATAAGGTCTAGAGATACCGGAATACCATCAAGCAAGAAAAAGGGACCACCCGTTACCGATCCTCTAATTTGTACGCTTTGATTATTGGGAAAGGCCCCAAAAACTTGAACCCCTGGCACAAGCCTAAGAATCTGTAGCACGTTATTAACACCATTTTGTATCCATGGAATGGAGTCCGGAAAAAGCCTGACCCGAGGCTGGCCATGTAATGTTCTTGAGTTGAGCTCTTCATTGATCAGTTCTTCCCTTGATTTTGTTCTTGACTTTACCACAACCTCTTTTAACTTGGTAACCTTTTTGTCATATTTAAAATCAGTCAATTTTTTAAGTTTGGCCTTTTCGAGATAAGGTTTCGCATAGATTGTCGTCATTTGGGCTATCGAACGCTTTGCGGTATTCTTGACCAGCAATTTCGGGAAAGGCGGATCCAAATAAATCGCAGTTTGCGTATCATTTTTCTTACCGCCCGATAAACCTTTCGCGTTTATTATCGTCTCAACACTGTCTTGGAAAAAGAAGGGGCCGAAACTGAATTTGCCCTGTGCATTGGTCGTTTCTTCTGACTGGTGAATATCTTGTGCCAAGATATTCAGTGTAGTAAGCGCTTTTTTGGGCCGGTAACGATTGTTAAAGGCCGTAGTACTTCCACTTATGATAATTCCCTTTTCTGGGGAAATAGGCAACTCTTTGGACACTCCGGGCGCCTTAAATGAACGCCAAGCAAACCTTCGCCAACCGTGGGTGAGCATAAGCATATCCAACAGATACTTTTGGCCTTTTATATTCTCCTCGAAAAAAAAATTCGGATTTTCAATAGTCCCACCCAAATCGGAATTTAACAATAGCCAACTTTTTATATTTTCTGTTTTGTTTTTTACTCCATTTCTGGTAACTACGCTCATCGAAAAATCACCATCGACGGGCTTTCCCTTATCATCGAGAACACTCAAATCAATATTTACCCTGTCGCGTAAGTTGTAGTCGGTTCGATTTGTTACCAACGAAAGCTTTAAATTATTTTTGGGGTTCTCGACAAAGATGAGACGTTCACAAACGGGTTCTCCGTTGGGTGCGAACAACGTAAAGTGGGCAATGCCGTCACGAAGTTTTGAAGCCAATAGCTTAAGTGTAAAAACAGTTTCATTTTTTTTGTTCAGTGCCTGTTTCAGAATCACATCGCCGCGAAGGTGGCCTAATAAGAGCGAACCTTTTAGGCCCTTGTCAATATTGGTAGAAACTCGAATACGGAAATAATCCCCCATATTGACAACTTGAAGACCGTATCCTTTAGTAAGGGGTTCTGGAACATCGTATCGTTCAGTTTTACCCTCAATCTGAATTTCAGCACGATAGCTTTTATTTGGCTCTACTTTAAAATAAGCCCGCCCCAAGCCAAAATTATAACTTCGGAATACAGCGGCCAAATTATTGTCTTGATCAAAAATTTTACCTTCTAACGCAATGCCGTTATCTTTTCCATCTGTGACTTTTATGCCCAAAACACAATTAAGACCGGTTACCAAATCGCCTCCTTCTGGAAAAAACTGAACAACAGGCCTTCTTGTACCCAATTCAATTACCTCTTTTTGAGCTTTCTCTTTTCTTGTCTTTTTCTCTCTGGATTTCTTTTTAGGGTTATCGTTTGAATTTTGTCGTTGGGCCCAAATACTAATTTCTTTTTGAAAAAAAAGAGGCTCTTGATCATTCAACATAAATCTAGTATAAGCACGCAGCAGATACGTACCCTCCTTGATTTTATTCGGAAGACTAATATCGCCCGAAACTCCATTGGCCCCAACAAATAATTTAAGTTGTGATACTGCGGCGCCGTTCCAATCGACAAGCTCAACATAGACTACGCGACTTTTACCGCTGAAAATATGGCTCACCCCGTCCAGTAAATAAGCTTTGAACCAAATAGTCTCTCCATTGGTATAAAGATCTTTGTCGGTCTGTAAATAGACTTTTTCCGGCGTGTTAATAGTGGTGTAGGTGGCAAGTTTACCCAACATGTTCCTAAACTTCTTATTTTCTTGGGCAGAAACCTGCAAAATGAAAGACAACAAGAGTACCAAGGAAAAAAAAATAGAACGTTTATCAAAATCTATCATTGATATCTTGCATAAGTGTTTAATTAAATATACAAAACATTAGACAATTACTGTAATCGTATTCCTTAAAAAAAAGTTATTTTTCTAAGTTTTCTAGCACCTATGGCCATGGATTAATCCTTACCGGTAGAGGTTTTAAGTATGAGCTCAAGACCTATAAAGTAGCAAATTTTCGATTGATACCTGAATACTTTTGGCAGTATCGTAATTGAAAAATTCAGTGAATTCTTTTACTTATTCTCGATTTAATTTTCTTGTGCGGCAGTTTTGCTATCGAAGACCCCAACCGTATCGGTATTGTGATATATTCGGAGCCAAAGAATGAAGAACAACCATGTTTGTAATTAGAAAAGAAGAGTGTTTGGAAGCACTTTTTAGACACCTCTTTTTGTTGATATCTTTTATTTAGCACGGCCATTTAGAGGTATTGATCAAAAGTCAATCTTCTTCAACATTGAAGTTGTACAATGTACTAACGGGCCTTCCATCATCGGTAATACCCTCTACGCGTATCGTATAGTTTCCTTCGGTATCTCCGGTATAAAAGTTCAATTTTGTCCGTTCTTCTTTTACCTGAATGTTTGGTTCCCAATACAAAGTGGTGCGATAATCAGGTTTTTGATGTTTAGGCCGCACAAAGCTATAGTTAGGCACGTAGAATTCCCGGGTTTTGTAGAAGCCGGTAATAGTGACATTGGTGACACCGGGAGATCTTTTTTCACGAACCTCAAAATTCTCCCCTCTTCGGGTATAAACGGCAATGACCCCACCGTCTGCGCGCGAACCATAGATAGCCGCGCCTCCACCTTTAAGAACATCAACGAACAATACATCAAAAATTGGCAAAGCTCTAACATAGTCTAGGGTTGTTGGCGTTCCATCAACCAAATATAGAGGTGCATTCCTTCCGCTTCGAATGATTGCGAATTGTTTCGAGCTAGCATCTACCAAAACTTGCACACCAGGTATAGTCCTTATCAGATCAAAAATAGTACCTGTTTCAAAACCTCGAATAGAATCGGGGAAAATTCTGTCCTGGGCGTTGCCATACAACGTTCTTTCATTCAACTTTTCGTTGATCACTTGTTTTTGGGTCTTTGGTTTTGCCTTTACGACCACCTCTTGGAGGGCCGTGACCTGAGGGTCGTATTTAAAATCATTGATTTTTTTACGTTGAGCGGTTTTCAGGTATGGCTCCGCGTGGGTCATTGTCGCCTTATCCATTGGGCGAGTCGCAATTGCTTCGGTTATCTTATGAGCGGGAAAGGGCGGGTCTACGTATATGGCAAGATCTTCTTTACCTTCTGAAGTGGAGACCGCGTTTATTATTGTCTGGGTACTGTCTTGAAAGACTAGCGGGCCAAAACTGAATTTCCCCTGTACATTGGTCAACCTCTCTTCTTGATAGCCACCCGATCCCAAGACAGTAATTTTTGTCATCGCTGTTCTCGGTTGGTTTCGGTTTTCAAAGCTTGTAATACTGCCGTTTATCATAATACCTTTTTCAGGGGAAAAGGGCAGTTCTTTGGTAACACCTGGCTTTAAGAACGATTTCCAGACGAATCTTCGCCAACCGTGCGTAAGCATCAGTAAATCTAACAAGTAGTCTCGAGAAACCGAATCATCTTTGAAAAAGAAATCTGGATTTTCTACCGTTCCGCCCAAATCTGAATTCAACAGAAGCCAACTCTTTATATTAGGGGATTCTTTTTTTAGACTGCTATTGTCGACTACACTCATTGAAAAATCGCCATTGAGCAGCTTTCCATTTGAATTTTGAGCAACTACGTAAACATCTACTTCTTCACGAAAACCGTATCGGGGCGTATCAGTTTTTAGGAAAAGATCAATGTCATTTTTCTTGTTTTCGATAAACGTAAGGCGCTCACTTAACGGTTGCCCGTCTGGAGCAAAAAGCGTAAAATGTGCCACGCCGTCATCCACTTTAGAAGTCAACAATTTTATGGTATAGGTATTTTCGTTACCCTTTACTTCTTGGTGTTTGAAAATTAAATCACCCCTAAGATGCCCTAATACCAGGGTTCCTTTCAAGCCATTGGGTATATTTGTAGAAACCTGGATATTGATGTATTCTCCTTTGTTTTCAATATGTAAAACGTACCCTTTAAGAATTGCTTTTGGAACAGGATATTTTTCCGTAATACCGTTGAATTCTATTTGTGCATAATAATCGGTATCTGGTTTAGGGGTAAAATAGGTTGCCGCCAAACCGAAATCAAAGCTTCTGAACGGTGCTGCCGGCCTGCCCTCTCCGTCAATAATTATTCCATCCAGTGCTATTCCGTTTCCAGAGGTATCGGTTATTTTCATACCTAGAACATTTTCAAGGCCATTTACTAAATCTCCTCCCTCTGGAAAGAACTGAATACTTGGTTTTGTGATTTGTGTTATCCCGTTATCCAGTTTTTGGATATCTTTATTTTTCTTTTTTTCTGTGCCAACTTTTTTTGAATTCTCCTCAGGGTTTATCTGCTGTTTCCAAATAAATAGCGTTTTCTGAAATATCACAGGATTTTTCTCATTTAGCATATATCTGGTATAGGCCCGCAGTGTATACGTGCCTTCATCAAGGTCTTGCGGCAACAGCAGATCGCCTGCCGCCCCAGAATTACCTGCCTCAAGTTTGCGCTGGGCAACCAAGTTATTTTGCGTATCGAGCAGTTCGACATAAACCACCCTGCTTTTTTCACTCGTGAAATGGGTAACCCCGTTTAATACATATGCCTTGAACCAAATCGTTTCGCCATTGGTATAAAAATCCTTGTCGGTTTGGAGATATACTTTTTCGGGAGCTTTGGTTTTGACGTAGGAAACCAATTTACTTTGTACCCTATTTGCGATTTTATTTTCTTGTGCGGTAGTTTTGAGAATTGAAAGCAGCAATACCAAGAACGGAAATAGTAACAGCCGGGGTCTAATTTTTTTCATAGGACATTGTTAGATTTTCTTTTAGAAATACTATGGATTCGGCTAAATGTCAAGAAGTAAGTCGCTTTTTATATCGCAAATTTTTACGGAAGACCTTCTAGAACATTGAAGCGGTATAACCCGTTCACAGGTCTGCCGTCGTAGGTGATGCCCTCTACGCGTATTACATATAGACCGGCAGTATCACCGGTATAGAAAATTAATTTCGATGATTCTTCATCTTTGATTTCGATATAGGGTGCCCAGTGTAAGGTCGTGCGATAGTCGGGTTTTTGGTGCGCAGGTATGGTCATGGTATAGTTCGGCTTGTAGAACTCCCTTGTTTTATAGAACCCTGGAACCGTAAAGTTGGCGACACCGGGATAATGTTTAGGTACACTTTCAAAATTATCACCTCTTTTGGTATAGATAGCGACTACGCCACCAGCGGCACGTGAGCCGTAAATAGCTGCATCGGCACCCTTGAGTACGTCTACGAACAAGACATCGAAAACTGGCATGGCTTGAACAACGCTTAAGTCAACTGGCATAGTATCTAGCAAAAAGAGCGGTTGGACCACACTAAGGCTTACTATACCCCTGATTTGTACCGATTGGTTTGGAAAGTTACCAAAAACCTGTACCCCGGGAACAAGCCTTAGAATATCAAGTATGCCATTCGCACCGCTCTGCGCCCACGGAATAGAGTCCGGGAAAAGTCTGTTATGGGCCTGTCCGTATAATGTTCGTGAGTTCAGCTCTTTGTTGATAAGCTCTTGGCGGGTTTCTAATTTTTTTGATTTTACCACCACCTCTTTTAATTGGGTCACCTTAGGGCCATATTCAAAATCGGTCAATTTTTTGCGTTGTGCCTCCCTAAGGTAGGGCTTCGCATCGGTAATCGTTACTGTGTTTATTTGTCGCTTTTTAAAGTTTTTGACCTTAATACTGGGAAATGGCGGGTCTAGGTATATTGACACTTGGTCTTTGATCTTCTTGGTTTCGGGTACGCTGTTCGCATTTATAATGGTCGTGACACTATCTTGAAAAAAGAAAGGGCCGAAACTAAATTTGCCCTGAGCATTGGTCGTTTTTTTTTCTTGGCTGATTTTTTTTGCCAAGATGTTCAATGTGGCAAGTGTTTTTTTGGCCTGGTACCGATTGCTGAACGCCGTGGTGCTTCCATTTATCATAATGCCCTTTTCCGGCGGGAAAGCCAATTCTTTACGTACGCCATTGTTCATAAAAGACTGCCAGGTAAACCTTCGCCAACCGTGAGTGAGCATAAGTAGATCCAACAAGTACTTTCGGCCTTTCAAATCTTTCTGGAAAAAAAAGTTGGCATCTGCAATTGTTCCGCCCAAATCGGAATTTAACAATAACCAGCTCTTTAGGTTCTCCGTATCTTTTTGTAATCCTTTTTGGGTGACCACGCTCATTGAAAAATCGCCGTCAAGCGGTTTTCCCCTATCGTCAACTAGGGCAAGGTCGACGTTGACCTTGTTCCGGAAACCATAGCTTGACTTATTCGTTTTCACCGATAATTTTAAAGTATTTTCAGTACTTTCGACAAAGGTGAGGCGCTCACTTACGGGTTCGCCGTTAGGGGCGAACAAGGTAAAATGGGCGATTCCGTCTTGTAGCTTTGAGGTCAATAGTTTTATGGTATGGACATTTTCACCTTTACTTCTCAAAGACTGTTTAAAAATTAAATCTCCTCGAAGATGGCCTACCAGCAGTGCACCTTGAAGACCATTGGTAATGTTGGTAGAAGCACGGATCTTTATGTATGCTCCAATGTTCGTGACCCGTAAAGCGTAACCTTTCAAGATGGCTGGGGGAACCGGGTAGTTTATCATCTTACCATCGATTTGAATTTGTAGATGATAGTCGGTATTGGGCGCTACTTTAAAAGAGGTACGGCCCAAGCCAAATTCATGACTTCTGAAGAGGGATGCCAGAACACTGTCTTGATCGAAAATCTTTCCCTCTAGTGCGAGACCGTTTCCTTCTGCATCGGTAATTTTTATGGCCAGCACGCTTTCGATACCGGTTACCAGATCACCACCTTCAGGAAAAAATTGAACTATAGGTTTCGCTGCCCTTAATGTCGCTATCTCTTTTTTTGGCACTTCTTTTTTTTCTTTTTTTTCTTTGGAGACCTTATCCGACACATAATTCGAATTTATTCTTTGTGCCCAAATGGGGATTTCCTTTTGAAAAAACGCAGGATCTTGATCGTTCAACATATATTTCGTGTAGGCGCGCAAAACATAAGTGCCCTCTATGATATCTTTGGGCAAAATTATATCGCCCGAAGCTCCAACGGACTTCGAGTATAGTTTTTGTTGCACGATTATGCTGTCTTTCGAATCGATGAGTTCTACGTAAACGACCTGACTCTTGTCGCTGGCCTTGTGGGTTATACCGTTCAGTATATACGTTTTGAGCCAAATTGTCTCACCATTGGTATAGAAGTCTTTATCGGTCTGTACATAAACTTTCTCCGGAGAGGTGCTGTTGGTATACGTGGCGAGATTGCCAAACATGTTTTGGAACTTCTTATTTTCTTGAGCGGAAACCTGAAAAATAAAGGACAACAAAATGACTAGGGAAAGAAAAATAGAACGTTTACCAAAATCTCTCATGGATATCTTGTACAAGGGTCTTTTTAAAGATACAACGCATTCGATAATTGTTGTAATCGTATTTCTTAAAAAAAAGTTATTTTTCTACGTGGCTAGTACCTACGGAGGTGGTTTAATGCTTAGCGGTAAAGGTTTCTAAGTAGGAGCCCGGAACCCCTAAAGTAGAGATACCTTCGATTGCAACCTGAATACTTTTGGCAGTATCAGAATTGAAAAATTCGATGGATGCTTTGCCGTTACTATCTGTACTAAAGGATGGATTCCAATATAGGGTGGCACGATAATCGGGCTTTTCATGCGCCTCTATTTTCAGGTCATACTTTGGGGAGTAGAATTCTCGTGCTGCCGCATGGCCCATAATCGTAAAATCCCCGGAAATTATTGGTGGGGCTCCCTCACCTCTTTTCGTATAAATAAGAATGACCCCGTTTGCAGCTCTAGAACCATAAATGGCGGCAGATACCCCTTTTAGAATTTCAACACGTTCAATGGTTAGCGCGTCCATAGTTGTTATGAATGTTGGTGCAGGGCCAGCTGCCATCGATTGCGCAACCGACAGAAAAAGTGCCCCGCTACCGCCATTAGCCCGAGATTCCCTTTGGTTTGTACGTGCTACCGTAGAGGCAGATGGGTTGTCGTTATATACTGGAATACCATCAAGCACCCAGAACGGTGTTCCTTGATTTCGGATGCTGACCGTTGTGCCGTTGACCTGAACTCCGGGAAAGAGGCTTACCAGTTGAAGTACGGTTTGCATCGCGATATGATCTTTTGTATAGACCGTTGCATCGGCCATCTGGCCGTAATTCGATGGTCTTGCGTTTATCGGCTTGTTTGTCTTTTTTTGTGTAACGACTACTTCTTCAAGCTCATTAATTTTGTCAAAATCATATAACGAATTAAATCGTTTACGGCTGTTGGCCATATCTAGGTAGCTATCTAACTCTTCCGATTGCTCCAAAACAGGACTTTTAAATTGGGGCATAGGCGGTTTTAAAATTTTAGCCTTATCTAGCGCAACTACTACGTCAACAGGGCGATCCTTGACATCAAAAGCGTGTATGGCAATTTGAGTACTGTCGCTAAAATTAAAATCTGGTATCGAAAACTTCCCGCCAATGGCTGTGGTGGCGGTATACATTCCCAAGTCATTTCCTGATTTAGCAACAACGTTAAGTGTCGTATTTGGCAGGGGATTTCCATATTTACTGGTCGCGGTTCCCGCTACGCGTAACCCTTTTGAAAAAGAAAAATCCTTCTCAGTATTGGCGCCGTTCCACACTTCTTGCCAAGGAAATTTACGCCACCCATGGGTAAGCATAACCAAATCTAATTGGTTCAGGGTCGTTCTTTTATGATCTTTAAAAAGGAGTCCAGGGTTGCTAATTTGCCCTTTTAAATCGGATTGTAACAAGAGATGGCTCAAAATGTTTACCGAACCTAGGTCTTTTTGTACTTGCTTCACATCCGTTATAGCCATAGATAGGTTAGTAGATATGGGTCTTCCGTAAGTGTCGGTTACCGTGATGCCCATCTCTATTTTTTCTCTTTTTCCAAATTTCTTTTTTTTAATTTTTGCAGATATGACCAGTTCTTCTTGATTGTTTACGAATATGGGCCGCTCGCATCGTGGTTTTTTGAATTCATCAAAAATTGTAAGGGTCAAAACACCACTTGGTATGTTGGTTTTAGGAATTTCAAAAGTGAGTACTTGGCTTTCCCCGAATTCAAATTTACCTTGATAGTATTTTCGTCCTCGAGTATGCCCAATGGCATAAAAAGCTTTGTCCCTTAAAGATGTACTGGCCTGCACAATGACTTTTATGCTCTTTCCATTTAAATTGTTTACCGAAATCGTATAGCCATTTTCAAGAATTTCAGGGAGTGGATATCTTGTACCATCTTCTAAAACGGCTTCATATTGAACACCCTTTTTAGGCACTAATTGAAAAAACCCTGCACCCCTATCGAATGTATTTAATACGGCGACCGGTCTACCTTCCGAATCCAGAACTTTTCCTGTTACCTTTCGATAGATACCGTCACTTCCTATAGCCTTAAATGCGATTTTTGAAGCAATACCAACCACCGCGTGACCTCCTTCTGGAAAAAATTGTAGATCTATTTTATTTTCCTTTGCTGAGCCGGGGGGGGTTTTATTAGTGCTGTTCAGTATTTTTAGTTTTTTTGTAAAAAGGAAATCGGTATCGAAATTGCGCATCCACTGGGTGTAGGCCCGAAGTTCATAATTACCGGAAAACAGATTTTTAGGAAGTTCGATACTACCCGAACTTCTGCCATTTGCCAGTTCATGGGTCTGCGATAACACTATCTTATTATTGGGTGCTATCAGGTCGACATGCAACACCCGACTAGCCACCGTGAGCTCGTGATAGGGACCGATAACTGCATAGGCACTGAACCAAATTGGCTCGCCCGAAGAAAATAGGTCCCTATCCGTATGCAGAAATACCTTTTCTACCGGATTATAATTGTTGTAATCATTGAGGCCCGAGGTGAAGTTTTTTATAAAAAGATCCCCAGCTAGATTAGCTTCTAATAAGGCAATGTTTTCGGCACTATTTAAAAAGATGGAGTTAAAGGCATTGTCTTTTTCGAAGGAGCTGATGACCTCTTCTTCCACAGGCGTTCTTTTGATAATGGGGTTATTTGCCCAGAATCTTTCGTTGTAACCGATTTCATTTAGATTCTCCCAGTCACTTTGATTTCTTGTAATTCGCCCACCCAGCCTTCTTCTTGATGTGGGCGTATAATGTTCATAAAATGTGAGATTGGAGGTTGTGACCGTATGGTATTGTAGCGAATCGCCCTTAAAGTAATCGAAATCTTGATCAATTTTTATGTAATCAAGTACTAAACTTGCTGTGCTATCTTGTTTATAGGTTATCTCATATGAGATTGCATAATCTTTCCAATAACCGTTATTGGCATTAAGCTTTGATAGTTTTAAATCGTCTCTCGCTATCGTTCCGATAATCTTTAAGATATCGTAGGTACTGCTGTTTATATAAATGCTTCCTTCAAATATTGGGGTTTTTATAGTGCTTTTGGGCTTAAAATGTACAACTGCAATTTTGGTGTCGCCAGACAGAATCATTTCGATAATCTTTACATCATAATAAACCTCAAAACTAGGGTGTAAGGGAAAGATAAGTTCTTCCGTATTTGGCTGCAAAGGTCTCAAGATTCGGGAAAATAATGTGTAGTTTCTGTTGTAAACGGCATCGTCTTTCAAGGCATAACGACCTTCCACAATATTCCAATCCGCTATACCTGAGCTATTATATCGCAAGTCATAGAAAATCTCGGAAAATTCGGAATAATCGTCGCCATTTTTAGATTTTTGACGATAAAAGGCCTTCCCGTAGTGTTGCTTTCCCGATGTATTACTTGTCTTTTCATAGGCTTTTTTTACCAATTCTTTCGCAAACCCATCTTTTTTGGCTGCGAGTACCACAACTTCCTCCAAAATGGCTACCAATGGATTTAGCGAAACGGTCATTTCTGAAGCCTGTGACACGGTAACGACTTGTTTGCCATAGCTAATATGGGAAAAGACCAATTTCGACGGTAAGGAGTCTATTGAAACAACGAATTCGCCTAATTCGTTACTTGCCGTGCCGGCTGATGAAGAGGCCGAAGTAATACTACAGTATGGAATAGCCTCGCCGGTATCTTTGTCGATTACCTTACCGCTGATTTCAACTTGCGCAGTGGTAAACTGGGGCAAGGCACAGAAACAAATAAAAGACAGCAAAAAATTCCTAACGTATTGCTTCATAGTATTTATGATTGAAAGCCTCAATTTAGCTATAAAAATTCAATCTTAAAAAGAGCGATTAAAAGCTTATTTTCAATGTTCTAAATTTTTTTCTAACCCGAACAGTTCTCAGGTCATTTTATTTCGCTTGATACTTGTTGAGATTATCATAATCTAGATAAAAACAGCCTACTTGTTCTTTTCTTAGTTCCCTAGCAAAAGTGATACTAGTTAATGGTAATTTTTAGATTTTAGTTACTTTCGCAGCCAATAAAAACATTCAAATGAAAAATCCGATTGTCATTTTGGCCATATTTCTTATTAGTTTAACAAGTTTCGGCCAAAAGAAAAAAGACTTGATTAAAGAAGTAGCCCAATTAAAAGCGCAAGCAGCAGAAATGCAAACCGATTTGAGCGAAATAGAAAAAGCCAAAGAATTGAATCTGAAAGATAGCCTGCAAAGTTTTAGCTATGCTTTTGGGGTTAGCGTCGGAAATAATCTAAAAACAATAGGTTTTGATTCTTTATCGTACAACGCATTTGTAATTGCTTTGGAGGATGTTATTCAAGGAAACGAAAAGATTTCAATTGAAGATGCCCAAAGTTCGGTTCAAAGTACAATTCAAGCTATGCAGGAAAAGGAGGCTAAAGAGCAAAGTGCCGAGGGAGAGCGTTTTTTAGCCAAAAATGGCAAAAGACCTGAAGTGGTGACCACAGAAAGCGGACTTCAATATGAAATTTTGAATGAAGGTGATGGGCCATTACCCAAAGCTTCCGACAAGGTAAAGGTACATTATACAGGAATGCTCATTAGTGAAAAGGTTTTCGATAGTTCTGTAGAAAGGGGAGAGCCTACTGTACTGGGAGTTACACAAGTGATAAAAGGTTGGCAAGAGGCTTTACAGCTTATGCCCGTTGGTTCAAAATGGAAAATATTTGTTCCTCAAGACATCGGTTATGGTCAACGAGGAGCTGGTGGTGGAATGATTCCACCTTACGCTGCATTGATTTTCGAAATGGAATTGTTGGCCATAGAGAAATAGGCAAAATAGTTTAGACTGGTTTATAATTTTGAAGGTCGCTTAGTTTGCCGCTCTTATTCGAACAGTTTTCCATTAAGAAATTGGTTGTATTTTTCTTTCAAATTCAAAACATGTCAACTTTTATAACCCTTCTCCTAATAATAATATTAGTCTTAATGGCTTCCGATGTCCATTTCCTGCGGAGGATATTTCAAAAAGCTGGAAAAAAGAAAAATAAGCCTACAGGTGAGAAGTACTTTGAGTTGAACTGTAACTGCGCATTAATCGAATAATGATAGACAAACGTTTGATTTATGGATTGTTTCCCCTACCTAATACCCGACTTTAGTGCGTACCCTCTCCAAAACTCCATCGGCCACTTTTTTAGCCTTTTCGGCGCCGATAGCAAGTGCTTGATCCACTTCCTCTAAATGGGCCATATAATAATCGAATTTCTCTCGGGCATCACCGAACTTTTGTAGTATCAGTTCGTAGAGGGCTTGTTTTGCATGTCCGTATCCATAGTTGCCCGCGAGGTAGTGGGCACTCATGTCTTCTATTTGTTCGACAGTGGCCAAAATTTTATAGAGTGCGAATACGTTATCGGTCGATGGATCTTTGGGATCTTCCATTGGTGTACTGTCCGTTTGAATGCCCATTAGCTGTTTGCGTAGTTTTTTATCAGTTTGGAAAAGGTTGATAAGGTTGCCCTTGCTCTTGCTCATTTTCTCGCCATCGGTACCGGGTATGTACATGGTTTCCTGTTGTACCTTCGCTTCAGGAAGCACAAAGGTTTCCCCTAACTGGGCATGAAATCGAGAGGCTACGTCTCGCGTCATTTCCAAATGCTGTAATTGGTCTTTACCTACGGGAACAATATTCGCATCATATAAGAGAATATCGGCGGCCATCAACATGGGGTATGAAAAGAGTCCTGCATTGACATCTTCCAATCGGCCTGCCTTATCCTTAAAAGAATGTGCCAATGTCAAACGTTGGTAAGGGAAAAAGCAACTTAAATACCAAGCCAGTTCCGCTACCTGCGGCACATCGCTCTGGCGGTAAAAAACGGTTTCGTCGATGTCCAACCCGAAAGCTAACCATGTCGCAGCGGTGGCGTATGTATTGTTTCTTAGTTCTTCACCATTTTTGATTTGGGTAAGCGAATGCATATCTGCAATAAATAGAAACGATTCGTTCTTGGGATTTTGTGCCATTTCGATGGCAGGAATTATCGCCCCTAATATGTTTCCTAAATGGGGAGTGCCCGTACTCTGTATGCCCGTAAGTATTCTTGCCATTTTCGTTTTTTTCGAAGAAGTCCAAAGATAAATGAAATCAGAAAACCCTAGCACCTTGTTGGCACTATTTTGCTGGCCCAAGCCGTATCCTTTTTCACGTGGGACAGAGAAAAAATAATTGTGGCTTACCCGACAAAATAGTCTTAACACGGCACTGGTAAAATGGTTACATTTGATTATATGGTTCCATTTCTTAAGAAAATTGGGTACACCTTCTACCGTATTTGGTTCTATATTCTGGTCGCTGTTCCCATTTTTATTTTCTTCCCTTTTTTATTGGTTACTGCACTATCTGAAAAATTGTACCCTCAGTTTTTCTGGTTGGCCCGAAATTTATGGGCAACCCCTATTTTGTATGGTATGGGATGTCCGCCGAAAATTACTCGGGAACAAAAAATACAAAGAGGTAAGAGTTACATGCTCGTTGCTAACCACAGCAGTATGCTCGATATTATGCTGATGTTGTATATCAGTAAAAATCCGTTTGTTTTTGTGGGAAAAAAGGAGCTTGTAAAGATTCCTGTATTCGGGTTTTTCTATAAGCGCGTCTGCATCATGGTCGACCGTGAAGACACCCGAAGTAGAACCCGGGTTTATCGCCGGGCACAACGCAGGTTGAACCAAGGGTTGAGCATTTGTATTTTTCCAGAAGGTGGTGTTCCAGATGATGAAACGGTATTGCTCGACCCATTTAAAGATGGGGCTTTTAAAATGGCCATTGCCCACGATATTCCAATTGTGCCCGTTACCTTTTGTGATAACAAAAAGCGTTTTTCGTTCTCTTTTTTTAGTGGTGGCCCTGGTCGAGTGCGGGCCAAAGTGCATTCTTTTTTTGAGACATCACTTTTGGCGGAAGAGGATAAGAGTACATTGAGAGAAGAAGTGAGGAAAGTTATTTTAAATGAATTGTTAAAGGGATAAAACTTCGATGAACCGGCAAAAAAAACAGCACTAAGCTAGGTCCAAGAACTCTATCACTATTTTTTTAGTTCTTGAACTGTTTAATTTCTGCATCCAAAAAATCATTGATGAGTTTGCCTAATGCCTGATATCCCTCAGTTGTATAGTGAACGTCATCGGAGCCTTTTCCGAATTTTTTGTGAATCGAGATAGATTGTTGATAAATATCGTTTACAGGAATCTCATATTTTTTTAATACTGTTTTTGCGGCATCATTATAACGTATTACATCAGCTGTATATCTGCCAGCTTCGTTTTCAGGAACGTAGGTTGTTGTAACGAAAATCAATTTGGCGTTGGTCTTTTTTTGCAAAAGTGAAATAATGGAATCTAAATTCGCAGCGTATTCATCGACTGTATGTGTAATTTTTCCATTTATCTTATCTCGGTTTCCATAGACTTTTGAATCGGGGTGACGATAGCATAAATCCCATAGTCCCCAGTTAAATTGAACGATATCCCATTGTTCAGCCCCCAGCCATTCATCAACTTTCTCCAATCCGGTTCCGGTATGTTGGGCGTTTCCTTGATTATGGACTACCGTTGCCTGTCGCGAAAACTGTTTTTCTACAAATGGCGTATAGCCAATTGAAATTGAATCTCCAATAATTAATACGTTCGGCTGTCGGGGTGTAAATGCCATGAGAACGAGAATAGCTACCAGAAACGAGGTGAAATAAAGCTTGTTTTTTGTTTTTGACATTGTCAGACTTCAAGTGAGGTTCTAAGGTTTTCTGCCACCGATTTGTTAGGTAACACTTTCTGCTAATAAGATACTTATTTATAGTGCAATTCGTTGGTTTTTAAAAATGTTAGGTAAAGGAGGGAAAATCAGGTTCAGCATATTCTTGATAGCACATTAGAGATAATGCTAAAGCCATAGATATTTTCAATACTGAAATAGCACAAATCAAGATTTTATCTATACCAATCAAGCAACATTTTTGGTAAGTTTACGTGAATTTACACCTGAAAATAAATAGCACTATGGATAATAGCGAAAACAACGATGCCCACGGTAATGCTTTGGACATCAATGACTCTAGTAAATGCCCCTATTTGGGCGGAACATTAAAGCAAACTGCTGGTGGCGGAACTACTAACCAAGATTGGTGGCCCAACCAGTTAAGGTTGAATGTACTTCGTCAAAATTCTTCTCTGACGAACCCTATGGATGAAAATTTCGTCTATGCGGAGGAATTTAAGTCTTTGGATTTGGCCGTTGTAAAGAAAGACATTGTAGAAGCATTAACGACTTCTCAAGATTGGTGGCCGGCAGATTACGGTCATTACGGACCTTTTATGATTCGTATGGCCTGGCATAGCGCAGGTACCTATCGTATCGGAGATGGTCGTGGTGGTTCCAGTTCGGGATCGCAACGTTTCGCACCCTTGAATAGCTGGCCAGATAATGGTAATCTAGATAAGGCAAGATTGCTTTTATGGCCTATTAAGAAAAAGTATGGCAAAAAACTTTCTTGGGCAGACCTAATGATTCTCACAGGTAACTGTGCCTTGGAATCTATGGGCTTTAAGACTTTCGGCTTTGCTGGTGGTCGTGAAGATATTTGGCAGCCTGAAGAAGATATCTATTGGGGCTCTGAAGCCGAGTGGATGGGTAATGAAGAACGTTTCTCTGACGGAGAATATGAATTGGAAGCCAACCTTGGAGCCTCGCATATGGGACTTATCTACGTAAACCCAGAAGGGCCTAACGGCAACCCTAATCCGTTAGGAACCGGAAAACTAATAAGAGAAACTTTCGGCCGTATGGCTATGAACGATGAAGAGACTGTAGCCCTTACCGCTGGAGGCCATACCTTCGGAAAAGCGCATGGCGCAGCTAACCCAGATGAATATGTTGGCCCGGAACCTGCAGGCGCACCGATGGCGGAACAAAGTATGGGATGGAAAAACTCATTCGGAACAGGGGTACTTGACGATGCTATAACAAGTGGAATTGAAGGTGCTTGGACACCAAACCCGACGAAATGGGACCACGACTATTTTGATGTGCTTTTAGGTTATGATTGGGAGTTGACCAAAAGTCCGGGAGGAGCAAACCAATGGAAGCCTACCGCAGCATCGGCTGCTAAAAAAGCTCCACGTGCAGGTGATGCTTCGAAAACCCAAGAGTTGATGATGACCGATGCGGATATGGCCATGAAAGTAGATCCAAGGTATCTTGAAATCTCTAAACGTTTTCAGGCAAATCCGGCAGAATTTGAAGATGCTTTTGCCCGTGCATGGTTTAAATTAACACATAGGGATATGGGGCCCGTTTCTCGGTATTTAGGTCCCGAAGTGCCTAAGGAGGAACTTGTTTGGCAAGATCCAGTACCAGCGGTCAATCATGAATTGGTAAACGATGCCGATATCGTCGAATTGAAAAAACGACTATTGGCTTCAGGCTTATCGATTTCTCAATTGGTTACTACCGCTTGGGCCTCTGCATCAACATATCGCGATTCAGATAAACGTGGTGGTGCCAACGGCGCCCGTATTCGTTTAGCCCCACAAAAGAACTGGGAAGTAAACAACCCTGCGGAACTTTCTAAAGTTCTTGGTGTTCTGGAAGGTATACAGAAAGAATTCAATGAAGCGAAATCTGGAAACGTAAAAGTTTCATTGGCAGATTTAATCGTTCTTGGCGGAAGTGCAGGTATAGAAGATGCGGCAAGAAACGCCGGTCACGAAATAACCGTGCCTTTTACCGCGGGTCGTACGGATGCTTCCCAAGAGCAAACCGATGTAGAATCATTTGCGGCTCTTGAACCCAAAGCGGATGGATTCAGAAATTATAAAAATTCGGATTACAAAGCAAAAGCTGAAGCGATGCTAATAGATCGCGCACAGTTGATGAAGCTTACGGCTCCGGAAATGACGGTTTTAATAGGTGGTATGCGTGTACTTGACACGAACTTTGATAAGTCTAGACACGGAGTCTTGACCGACCGTCGTGAAGTATTGACCAATGATTTCTTTGTAAACCTTCTTGATCTAAGCGTGAAATGGGAGGACGCTTCTGAAGATGAAAGTGTTTTCTCAGGTCGAGCCCGTAAGTCAGGAAGTATCAAATGGACAGGTACTCGTGCAGATCTTATAATTGGATCTAATACTGAATTACGTGCCTATGGCGAAGTTTATGCGTGTGATGACTCACAAAAGAAGTTCATAAAAGACTTCGTTGCCACATGGACAAAAGTGATGAACCTAGACCGTTTTGATTTGGCGTAAGTACGAGTTGCTTTAGCGTAATAAATATTTAGGAATTAAGGGTGGCCTTTTGGGGCCGCCCTTTTTGTGCTTTAATGCTATTGAAGTATTTGCGGAACTATGAATCGGTAAACTTCCTATGTACTCGAAGACTTTATTCGCATACGTTTACCCGCGCTGGTTACAACTCCAGTTTGTTCATTTTTTCCTTTTCATAGCGACTATCTTCAGTGGGATATCGTAAAGATTGGTCGTATTTTCCAGATTGTTTGGCCAGAGACCATAGTAAACTTTCTCCAGCAAAATCAGTGTCGGGTATCTTTTCGAATATGTTGTCTTGATATGCTTTATCTGCATTTGTTACTTCCCAACCTTCATCCTTAAATTTTTCGATGAGGTCGCCGAGAAATAATGCGGATGTCAAATTGTGATGAAGTAAGAGCGTATGATTAATATGTCTTCCGTTCATCTCGTACGATAGCTTTTCATAGTAGTTGGCCCTTTCGAGTATGTGTTGAAGGTAGAAATCTTTAAACCTGTCAACGTCAGTTCTTTCAAAACCTTTGTCTTTAATTCTTTCGATCAATCGTTGATTCACATACCAATCAGATGCGTCGATGGTCACATAGCCATTTATGTATTTGTTTTTGGCAAGAATGTTCCTGATACTATCGACTTTGGATTTAGTTTCCCCTTCCTTTAAATAGGGGAATCGAAATAGTTTAATGCTATTGCCAAATTTTGAAATAATAGAGTCCGTTTTTAGCAATTCGTTCTTAAAAAGAAGGAAAGTATTTTTCTCAGAATTGAAATTGGGATGTGTAAACGAATGATTGCCTAATTGATGTCCTTTTTTCATTCCAACTTTTCAATAAGAATTGCCCTTTTTTATCCAGTTTATTCTTGCCGGTAACAAAAAAACCGCTTTTAGATGTTCATTTTCAAGATGCGACAGTAGCATTTCGTTCCATTTCTCAAATTTGAAATGGGCTATGTCCATAGTGCTTCCATCGTCGAATGTAAAACTGACTATTGGTTTGGCAGCAATTTTTTTAGTAGCATTTTTTTTCGATTCGTTAGACGTTGAATTTTTGCATCCGTAGAATATTAGTAATAGGAAGAAGGTTATCGGCAGGTTATGTTTCATTGACTTTCGAGATTTCTCAATTGTTAGCAGTCGTCTATCTTTTTAGGTCTGAAGTTGAAATGAAATCTTCAACAATCTTAATACTCTCCTCTCTTGCCCCCCAGGTTGTTAGGTGACTCGACCCCTTGAAAACCACAAATTCCGAATTATTAATTGATGCCATTTCCTCCACCATTGCTGGGTTAATTTCATCGAATTCACCAACTGTGAATAAAATAGGGACATCTACATCAGTTAGCAAAGGGGTAACATCATAACCCTTAAGTGTACCGGTAATACTAAATTCACTTGGTCCCCACATATGTTGATAGATATCAAAATTTGCAGTACTCATAATACTGTCTAGATCTTCTTCAATTGGATTTGCACCCCACAAATATTTGTCATAGAACTTGGTTATTGCCGACTCGTACGTGGGATTTTCATAATTGCCTGAAGCATCTGCATCAAGCACCGCATTCTTTAGGGAATCCGGTAAGGTCTCAAGTAGTTGATTTGTACTTTGTTCCCAAGCATTCATATCTATACAGGGACTGCCCAAAATTAATGAAGATACCTTTTTGGGATAATTCTGATAATACTCAAAAGCCAGTATAGTGCCCCAAGAGTGCCCTAAAACGTTCCATTTTTCGACGTTTAAATGTTTTCTTAGGGCTTCCAGTTCTTTGACGAAATGGTCGGTAGTGAATAAACTGGTGTCGTTTACAACATCTGATTTTCCAGCTCCCAATTGATCATAACGAATGACCTGTCGATTCTTACCCAATTCCTCTAAAGGTTTGAGATAGAAACTGGAGTATCCTGGCCCTCCGTGCAACAATACAAGTGGCGTACCCAATCCTTTGCCCGTTACTTTGTACCATATTTCCCCCCCATCAACAGCCAACCTCCCCTCACCTACAGGAATGGGATTAGCTTTAGTTGAGTTCTTAGTTTCAGTACATGAAATTAGTAGTGTGAGAGAAAATAAAATTCCGATAAAATTCCTGTATGTAGTCATGATTCACGTATTTAAATTGGTTAAGAAATCAATGATAACCGTTAACATATAGTTATATAAATTTATCAAATTTTATAAGTATAAACCACTGAAACATGAGGTTATCTCATTTTTTCTAACCAAAATAAGGGTCGGGGTTATCAGCGCTTTTTAAAAGTAAAAATAAATGCGTCCCTCAGAAAGCTCCGCAGGTGTAGAACAGTCGATAAAATGCATCGATACATTAACCAACATTGTCTACCAGTTTGACCATAAAATAACCCATTCAAACTCGTTCATTTTCCGTTCTATTTCTTTGTTTATGATTTCCGTAGCTCGGGCTATGAAAATCAATCACGGCGCCATAGAACAATAAAGCATCCTCTTTTTCTGTGTGTTATTTTATAGTCAAATTGGCATTAAAATTTAAAATTCAGGCCACTATAAACTCCGACAGAAAAAGGTTGAAAATCACCCGAGACCTCTGAAAACGTATTCAATTGGTATTTAAATACGGGCTCGATGTTCAATTGTATTTTTGGTGTAAACTTATAGTTGACACCAAAACCGATATTCGTGCTAAAGTTGATATTGTTCACATTATTGGCCTCCCCAATTTCAGTGGTTAGGTCGCCTGACGTAAGTAGCACCAAATTATCCAACAAAAACAAGGAGCTGATACCACCAACTAGGTTCACACCAAACTTGCGGTCGATAAGAGCGTAGTCCAGTTCTAAAGGCACTTCTAGATATCCGAATTGTTGCGACATCGTGCCAGTGCGCATAGAACTGTTGGCGGCACTGACTTCAATGGCCACATCGTTGTTAGACGATTCAAGATTGGAAAAACTGTTCGTTTTGCTTTTTACCACCAAGTTTTTCGATGCAGCTGCATAATTGATATTTTCAATTCGTTCACTGGCCGCAGCTTGTAACGAAGAAGAGAATTCTACATTGTCAGTATCGTAGCCATAGTCTACTTTATGTAGACCGGATCGTACACGCAGTCTGCTACTGACTTCATAAGCTACCGAAAGACCGTAGCTTAGATTTGTATTGCCTGATTTCGCATTTTGGGTGAAATTGGAGTGTACCGGGGAACCTTCTCCAATACCATTGAAATAAACTGGTGCGATACTGGGCCCCGCAGACCAACGACCACTATAGACTTTGGCAAGAATTTCTTCTTCATTTTGCTCGTCAATGGCTTCGAAAATCGATTTCTTTTTCGGATCGGTTTCCCTATCCGCATTGTTGCTATTTTGATTGCTTTGTGCTACTTTTTCTTCAGTATTGAACGTTGTCGATTCTTTTGGATATATATTTCGATTCGTACTATCTACATCATTTTTAACTACCGAAATACCGGTGGCGTTTTTTGTAACCGTTGTTGCGGGGTCTGTAATCGTCTCCTCTGTTTTGTTATCTGATGAGCCAGCGATAGCTCCATTCTTATTGTCGATCGAAATGTTGAGAACATCTTTTTTGAGGCTACTGTTTTCGTAGGTTTCTGAATCGCTATCCGTCTTATTAGTATCCGTCGCGGTGAGTTGTATATTTTTTGAATTAACGTCTTTGGAAATAGGAGCAACTTCAGGTTTTTTATCGGTATACTGACTATCTGTATCGTTCTTGACAATAGACGATTTTTCGTTGGATACTCTCTGATTTTGTCTTGCATCGATTGCAGCTTTATCTACGGAACTCACCGTTACGGCATCAGTGGCAACTTCATGATCATTTTCGGCATCCAATGGGCGTTCATCCACAGTTTTTTCGACTACAGCTTCGTTTGGGGTTTTAGGAAGTTGCAAAGCATCTCGCTGACCTTCCTTTTTAATATCACTGTTATCGGTATTGGTTATCGCCGGTAAATTATTAACACTATCTGAAAAGGGATTCCATAGGATTAAGGCCAATGCCAAGACAGCAGCGACACCAGCAAGCTTCCACCACATAGGAATGACCTGCTTTCGTTTGTTCTTGTTCAAGGAAGCTTCAATGCCATCCCAGACTTTTTCGTCGGGAACTTCCTCAAAGTCTTTGAACTTCTCTTGAAAGAGTTTATCTAAGTTTTTTTTGCTCATTTTTCAATGTCTTTGGTATGTCTTTGTTTTTTGATGTAATGTTTTCAACGTCTATACGCCTATTTCCAATAGGAAAAAGATGAGTAGGCCGATGATGGCTTTGTCCTTTTTTGTTTCTATCCGTTCCCTTAAAATATGACGTGCACGGGCCAGGTTCGATTTCGACGTTCCGGGCGATGTACCCAAAAGTTCGCTAATCTCTTTATGGGTATAGCCGTCTAGCACATACATATTAAAGGTCAGCCGGTATTTGTTGGGCAGCTCTTGAATATAGCCCAAAAGGGTGTCTAAGTTTATGTTGGCATAACCGGTCGTTACCTCGGCCTCCGTTTCGGTATTTTCGGTGACCAAGCTCAAATATTCTTCTTTTCGGTATTTCTGTAACACGGTGTTGACGGTAATTCGCTTAAGCCAACCTTCAAAAGATCCTTTCGACCGAAACTGCCCGATTTTATCGAAAATGACCATAAAGCTGTCGTGAAGGTTGTCTTCTGCTTCCGATTTATTGCGCGAATATTTGAGGCAGATACCGAACAAGGTCGGGGAATAGTCCCGATACAATTGTTCCTGCGCCTGTCTTTGGCTGTTCTTACAGTTATTTATGAGTTCTTCGAGACTCAAAATTGTTGGTTAGATTATAAAGGGCCTGTCTTGAAATATGTCGATTAGCTGCACTGCCTTATAAGGTAACAAAAAACAGCTTCTTTCGATATGGTTAAGGTTGAGGATTGTTTACGGGCACCTCAACTTCTATAAATTCGGAATCTCCATTTTCGTCTTTGCCCGAGTAAAACCTAAAAATATACGGATTGGTATATATAACTTCAAATTCGAACGAATCTTGAATTTCTTGGTCAAGAGGCAAACAATCGTCATTGTCTAGAAGAATACCTATCGCCGTGACCGTTCTTACGTTTGTAGAGTCGGTCGTAAAGCGGCGTACATCGAACGAATCGGTCAAGGTACAATCGTCGGGCCTTAAAATGTCTACACTAATCGTATAAGTTCCACCGAAATCAAATGATTCGGGTACATCGGCATTAACAATCTCTAATGGGGTATAATGAAAATTTACTCCGTCGTCATCAAAACTACACGCCCCTAAAACGAATACCGTAGAAAATAACAGAAAATACAATCGCTTCATGATGCTTCAATTTTTCTATTAGATGAAAAATTATCGCAAAGGTTGCGTTTATTGCAGTGAAGTTGACTGAAAAGATTTTTTCTATAATAAATGTCCTATTACTTTGGGTCGAAAGTCGAACACTATATGTTAATAAAAATAATTCCTCAAAGGTTCTTGACTTGGAACTTCCGATTTCCTTTTCCTTTGATGAGGTCGGAACTGCCCTTCTCGGCAGTTCCGGGTAAGTTAAAATACTGTTTATTACTAACTGTTTATCTTTTTCAATCTTTAAGCGCCTTTATGGCAGCTCTAATTTTGCCTTCCAGTTCTTCAAAAAGTTCAGGGTTGTCTAATAATATTGATTTTACGGCATCACGCCCTTGACCTAGCTTGGTATCGCCATAGCTGAACCACGAGCCGCTTTTTTTGACGATTTCGTATTGTACCCCTAAGTCGATGATCTCACCGACTTTAGAAATTCCCTCTCCGTACATGATATCGAATTCGGTAGTACGGAATGGGGGCGCTACTTTGTTCTTTACCACTTTCACTCGGGTCTTGTTTCCTAGAACGCCACCGTCAGTATCTTTAATCTGTGTAGATCGACGAATATCCAAGCGCACGGAAGCGTAGAACTTTAATGCATTACCACCGGTCGTAGTTTCAGGATTACCGAACATGACTCCGATTTTTTCCCGTAACTGGTTGATGAAGATTACCGTACAGTTTGTTTTGCTTATAGATCCGGTAAGTTTACGTAGTGCCTGTGACATCAATCTTGCATGGAGCCCCATTTTAGAATCTCCCATTTCGCCTTCGATTTCACTTTTTGGCGTCAATGCGGCCACGGAATCGATAACGACAATATCAATGGCCCCGGAACGAATCAAATTATCTGCAATCTCTAATCCTTGTTCTCCATTATCAGGTTGCGAAATAATGAGATTGTCGATATCTATCCCCAATTTTTCAGCATAAAAACGGTCAAAGGCATGTTCCGCATCTATAAAAGCAGCAATACCGCCTTGCTTTTGAGCTTCGGCTATGGCATGTAAAGTCAAAGTGGTTTTACCAGAAGATTCCGGGCCATAAATTTCGACGACTCTACCGCGTGGGTAGCCTCCAACGCCGAGTGCAATGTCGAGCCCTAATGAACCTGAGGGAATGACCTCAACATCTTCAATGACCTTGTCGCCCATTTTCATTACGGCACCTTTGCCATAGGTCTTGTCCAGTTTATCCAAGGTTAACTTAAGTGCCTTCAGTTTCGCGTCTTTTTCCGAGCTCATACGTTCTTGTTCTAAATTTTTTATAGGGATGCTAAATTAGCATTTCTTTTCGCATAATACCAGATATGTATCCCACATTTATAAACAAACAATAGCGAATTAAACGCATTCAAATTTGTAAGGATTGTTTTATGTAAAGTTTTTTTGGATCACGTTGTAATGTTGGCCTTCTTTTTTCGATTAAGTTAATAACCATTTACAAATTAATTTTTTTTGACGCAACCCTTTGTGGCTTTGTGCATCTTGTTAAAAATATTGTCCCGATGAAATCGGGGACTAACTCAAAAGTACATTCCTGTTTAGTGTCAGGGAGCAGTGGTGGCCAATTCCCTTTTGCATTTCTGAAAGAATGCTATGAAGAAGAAAAAATGGAATGGCCAATAAAGAGCCTTGATGTTTGTCGGGGCTCTTTTTTATTGGAACACTATGTAGGTCTCTATTAAGCACAATTTCTTCAGAAAAACTATTTTGCTTGTAAGTCCTTTCTCCCCCGATGGTTCGAGGCCTCCGGAGGAGGGAAGTTAAAAGCCTTTCCCCTTTGGGGAGTGGATTTAGGAGAGGGGACACTATGCTGCAGTGCGCTCTGAAATCAATGATTGAACTTGCCCAACGATTCCCCCGAACTACCCCCCCCCTTTTTCAGCGGGCTCTGTTGCACCTGATTAGAAGGGTGAATTCAACTTTTCCTATATTTGCATCCTTAAAAATAATTCTCTTTAAACTTAAACAATTCGTATAGCATGCAACTGTACAATACCTTAAGCGCGAAAGAAAGAGCGACGCTAATCGAAGAAGCCGGGCAAGAACGCCTGACCATCTCTTTCTACAAATATGCACATATCGGCAACCCCGAAATTTTCAGGAACCATTTGTTCATCCATTGGAACGAACTTGACGTTCTTGGCCGTATCTATGTAGCCCAAGAAGGTATAAACGCGCAGTTATCCATTCCTGCTGAAAACTTTGCGGCGATCAAAATCCATTTGGACAGTATTACTTTTCTCGAAAACGCACGCTTGAATATTGCCATTGAACAAGACAACCTTTCCTTCCTGAAATTGAAGGTGAAAGTTCGAAACAAAATTGTGGCCGACGGACTCAACGATGCCACTTTTGATGTTACCAATAAAGGTATTCATGTTGGTGCCGAACAATTTAACGAACTGGTAGAAGACCCTGATACGGTTTTGGTCGATATGCGCAACCATTACGAAAGTGAAATAGGCCATTTTAAAAATGCTATCACTCCCGATGTCGACACATTTCGTGATTCCCTCGATATCATTGAAAAAGATTTGGCCGACAACAAAGAAGATAAGAAACTGGTCATGTATTGCACAGGAGGTATCCGCTGTGAAAAGGCCAGTGCTTATTATAAGCATAAGGGTTTTAAGCAAGTCTACCAATTGGAAGGCGGCATTATCGATTATGCACGACAGGTTGAAAAAAGGAAACTGGAGAATAAATTCCTCGGAAAGAACTTTGTCTTTGATCACCGTCGCGGTGAACGTATTACCGACGATGTCATTGCCCATTGCCACCAATGTGGAAAACCCTGCGATGTCCATGTCAATTGTGCCAACGAAGCTTGCCACCTTTTGTTTATTCAGTGCGAAGCCTGCTCCCAAAAAATGGATGAGTGCTGCTCCGATTCATGCAAAGAAGTGCATAGGCTACCTTACGAACAACAAAAAAAACTGCGAAAAGGGAAAGGGGCCAGTAATAAGATTTTCAAAAAAGGAAGGTCAAAGGTGTTGAAATTCAAAAAATGAGCATTCAGTTGGCAGTTGCAGTTGGCAGTAAAATTTCAAATCATTTTGAATAGCCGACACCAAGAAAACAAAATCCTAAACGATAAAGTACCAAGTATCGGGCGTCTAGTACCGAGCAAAATACTGCCCACTGCCATTGAGAACTGTCAACTTTCTTTACATCACATTAAAAATTCACTACCTTTACATTTGAAATTAGTACGAACCTTTTATTTGGCTAAAACCCCCCGTCTAGGCCAAACCAACATATAAAATATGGGCTGTAGTAGTTGTTCGACCGGTAAGGACGGACAACCTCGTGGATGCAAGAACAACGGAACTTGTGGTACCGATGGTTGTAATAAATTAACGGTCTTTGATTGGCTTTCTAATATGTCGCTTCCCAACGGGTCCAAACCGTTCGATTGTGTAGAAGTCCGTTTTAAGAACAGTAGAAAAGAATTCTTCAGAAATAGCGAAAACCTTTCCGTTTCCATTGGCGATATTTTGGCTACCCAAGCAACTTCAGGTCATGACATAGGTATGGTGACCTTGGTCGGCGAACTCGTAAAGGTGCAGATGAAGCGCAAAAAAGTCGATTTTAAAGACGAAGAGCTTCCTAAAGTATATCGAAAAGCTTCCCAAAACGATATTGATAAATGGCAAAAATGTCGTGACCGCGAAGACGAGATAAAAAAGCGGGCCCGTGAGATAGCGATTATCCTTAAGCTTCAGATGAAAATCTCGGATGTCGAGTTTCAGGGTGACGGTTCTAAGGCTACATTTTACTATACAGCGGAAGAACGAGTTGATTTCCGACAGTTGATAAAAGACATGGCCAAGGCTTTCGGTATTCGAATCGAGATGCGACAGATAGGGTATCGACAAGAAGCACAGCGCTTGGGTGGTATCGGTTCTTGTGGTCGCGAATTGTGCTGTTCAACTTGGTTGACCGATTTCAGGTCGGTCTCTACATCGGCGGCTCGATACCAGCAACTTTCCCTAAATCCCCAGAAATTGGCGGGGCAGTGCGGAAAGCTTAAATGTTGTCTCAACTATGAGTTGGATATGTATTTGGATGCCCTAAAAGATTTCCCCTCACAAGATACCAAGCTCTCTACCGAGAAGGGACTCGCATTTTGCCAAAAAACGGATATTTTTAAGGGAATGCTCTGGTTTTCGTACAAAGAGGACCCATCGAATTGGCATACGCTCACCAAAGAACAGGTTCATGAAATTCTTGATAAAAACAAAAAGAAAGAAAAAGTTACCAGTCTAGAGGAATATACGGTAGAAAATTTCGTTAAAGAGGAAAAGGTGTTCGAGAACGTCGTCGGCCAAGATAGCCTGACCCGCTTTGACCGGCCCAAGAGATCAAGAAACCGCAACCGTAACAAGGCCAAAAATAAAAGCGGTAACAATAAGGCGAATACCCAGAACAACAATAAAAGAAGGAACAACCGAAAAAGGCGGCAAAAAGATGGTTAGAAATGGGTATGTCTTATGTGCGATAGTGCTTTTCTTTTCGTGCAACGACAATCTAGTAAAGTCGGAATACCGCGCTACCAATAGTGGTGCTTGGAACAAGGATAACACTTTTGAGTTTACCTTTTCAGAAATAGATACCGTGCAAAAGCATGATATGTTTATTTCGGTGCGCAACGACGCTACCTTTCCGTACAACAATCTTTTTTTGATTGCCGAATTGGAATTTCCCACCGGGGAAACCGTAAAGGACACCCTGGAATATCAAATGGCCATGCCCAACGGTACATGGCTTGGTAAAGGTTATGGTAGTATCAAGGAAAATAAATTATGGTACAAAGAAAAGATCGTTTTTCCAGATTCGGGCGTATATAGTTTACGGTTGTCACATGCCATGCGCAAAAATGGTAGTGTAAACGGCGTAGTCAATCTAGAAGGTATTACCGACGTAGGGTTTGAAATAGAAAAGAGTAATCAGCAGTAATAATAATCAATAAATAATTAGTAATCATTCCGGTATGGCAAAGGTCGCTAAAAAGAAAAAACCAAAGGGGTTTTTCAAATTCATCAAGTGGTTCTGGATTTTGTTCTCGGTGGGCGCCCTATCCGTAGCGCTTCTTTTTTTATTTGCCGCTTGGGGCTTTCTGGGCGATATGCCCGAATATGAGTACTTAGAGAATCCGCAGACCAATTTGGCTACTGAGATTATTTCCGCCGATGGAAAAACCTTAGGTAAATTCTATTTGGATGATAACCGAACTCCGGTGCCCTATGATAGTCTTCCGAAAAATTTGGTAAATGCGCTGGTGGCTACCGAAGATGCTCGCTTTTATGACCATTCGGGAATTGACGCCTTTGGTGTCGTGAGGGCAGTGGCCTATTTAGGGAAAAATGGAGGCGCAAGTACGATTACACAACAATTGGCACGACAGCTTTTTGTTGGGGTACGGTCAAAGAATAAATTCGAGACCCTCAAACAAAAGGCAATGGAATGGGTGCTTGCTACGCGTTTGGAAACGCAATACACCAAAGAGGAGATTATTGCAATGTATTTCAATCAATATGACTTTCTGAACAACGCAGATGGTATCCGGTCAGCGGCAAAAATATATTTTGGCAAGGAACCTCAAGAATTAAAGGTCGAAGAATCGGCGGTGCTCGTTGGCATGCTCAAAAACTCATCCTATTACAACCCCATCCGTAGGGAAAAATTAGTTGAGGATCGCAGAAATACGGTATTAAGTCAAATGGCTAAGTACGACTACATCACCGAAAAGGAAAAAGATTCGCTACAAGCCTTGAAGATGGATATCAATTTTAATCCCGAATCACACAGAGAAGGGCTGGCCACGTATTTTAGAATGTACTTGCAGCGTTTTATGAACGGTTGGATCGCAAAGAACCCCAAGCCCGCTTTAGAAGGGGCACGTGACAAATGGAGTCTTTGGTTAGACGGTCTAAAGATTTATACAACCATCGACTCCCGTATGCAGGCCAATGCAGAGAATGCGGTTCGAAAGCATATGGCTAAACTACAAGACGAATTCTTTAATCAGAATACACCCGACCGCAACCCGACCGCACCGTTCTTGGATCTCGAGAAAGAAGAGGTGGACAATATTATGGAGCGAGCCATGAAAACTTCTGTGCGATGGCGAAAGATGAAAGACGAGGGAAAATCTGAAAAAGATATCCGCGCATCTTTTACCAAAAAAACCAAAATGACCGTCTTCGATTGGAACAGTGATGGTCGTGAACGCGATACCATTATGACGCCATTAGATTCCATTCGATACTATAAAACTATTTTGAGGGCAGCGATGATGTCGATGGAACCACAGACAGGCCACGTAAAGGCTTGGGTCGGCGGTATCGACTACAGGCATTTTCAATATGATAACGTCATTCAAGGAGCTCGCCAAGCGGGGTCTACTTTTAAGCCCTTCGTATACGCCGCTGCGATTGACCAGTTACAATTATCACCTTGTGATAAATTACCAGATTTGCTGTACTGTATCGAAGCGGGGAAACATGGTAACCCAGAACCTTGGTGCCCTAAAAATGCAGTAGGTACATATACCGGTAAGGACTATACGCTAAAAGATGCCCTTGCCAATTCTGTAAATTCCGTTACGGCACAATTAATAGATAGAGTAGGGCCGAGATCGGTAGTTTCCATTGTTAAAAATTTGGGTCTGACCAGAGAAATTCTAGAAGTACCCGCAATTGCTTTAGGTGTTCCAGAAGTAAACGTATATGAAATGGTAGGTGCCTATGGTGCGTTCGCAAATCAAGGGGTATATGTAAAACCTGTTATGGTTACCCGTATCGAAGATAAGAACGGTACTGTACTCTTTGAGTATGTGCCCGAGACAAAAGATGTACTGAGTAAAGATGTGGCCTATGCCATGGTCAACTTGATGGAGGGCGTTACCGAAGGAGGTTCGGGTGCACGCCTGCGACATTCATCTCAGAAGAACAAAACGGAATATAAAGAGATCATTACTGGATACCCCTACGGATTCACTAACCCGATTGCTGGAAAAACCGGTACTACGCAAAACCAAAGTAACGGTTGGTTTATGGGTATGGTACCAAATCTCGTTACCGGCGTTTGGGTCGGCGGTGAAAATCAGGCCACGCACTTTAAGACCATAACTTATGGTCAAGGGGCGGCTATGGCCTTGCCTATATGGGGCCTTTACATGAAGAAGAACTATGAAAATAAAGAATTGGGCATATCGGATGGGGAGTTTAGCGCACCCGAAGACATGTCGATAAATATAGATTGTGACAAAATCATCGAAGATGAACAAAAAGATTCCGATATCGAAGAAGATCTTGATGACTTGAATTTCTAGTTTACTGCCTTAAACAAAATTTAAGATAGAATTTCTACAATGCCCTTGGTTTTTACTAAAAACCAAGGGCATTTTTCGTAGAAAAAAGTTGTACATTGAGTTCAGCGAAAAGCTTTTAAGAAAAAGAGTATGATCTCAAAAAAGGTAGCGAATGTCAAAGCGGCCTTGCAGGGTGTGCAAGATGGTATGACCTTTATGCTGGGAGGTTTTGGCCTTTGTGGCATTCCCGAGAATGCCATTGCAGAATTGGTGCGTTTGAATATTAAGGATATTACCTGTATCTCCAATAATGCGGGAGTAGATGATTTTGGTTTAGGCCTTCTATTGCATAAGCATCAGATTAAAAAAATGATATCTTCTTACGTTGGCGAAAACGCCATATTTGAACGGCAGATGTTAAGTGGTGAATTAGAAGTGGAGTTGACCCCCCAAGGTACGCTAGCCGAAAAATGTCGTGCAGCACAAGCGGGCTTTCCGGCATTCTTTACGCCGGCGGGCTATGGTACCGAAGTGGCCGAAGGTAAGGAGACACGAGAGTTCAACGGAAAGATGTATGTTCTTGAGGAGGCTTTTAAAGCCGATTTTTCGTTTGTAAAAGCTTGGAAAGGCGATGAAGCCGGAAATCTTATTTTCAAGGGTACTGCAAGAAACTTCAATCCTTGTATGTGTGGGGCTGCGAATATTACGGTCGCCGAAGTAGAGGAATTGCTTCCTGCCGGAGAATTAGATCCGAATCAGATTCATATTCCCGGAATATTCGTTCAGCGTATTTTTCAAGGCAAGGATTATCAAAAGCGAATCGAGCAGCGAAGCGTTCGGGAACGCCAATAACTCACAAGTAGAGGATTGTCCCTTTATTGGGGCCTCAAGGGTTTCTTTCAGAGGGGTTACATGTGTAGTTTTTACCTAAAAAGGAAGAGGAATGTTAGACAAGAACGGAATAGCAAAACGTATAGCAAAAGAGATCAAAGACGGCTACTATGTAAACCTGGGAATTGGTATACCCACCTTGGTCGCCAATTTTGTTCGGGAAGATATCAATGTGGAATTTCAGAGCGAGAACGGGGTATTGGGCATGGGCCCATTTCCGTTCGAAGGGGAAGAGGATTCCGATATTATCAATGCAGGAAAGCAAACGATTACCACCTTGCCCGGAGCCTCATTTTTTGATTCCGCTACCAGTTTCGGAATGATCCGTGGCCAGCATGTAGATTTAACAATTTTAGGTGCAATGGAAGTTGCAGAGAATGGCGATATCGCCAATTGGAAAATTCCTGGAAAAATGGTCAAAGGTATGGGCGGCGCGATGGATTTAGTGGCATCTGCAGAAAATATTATTGTCGCCATGTTGCATACCAATAGGGCGGGGGAATCAAAACTACTTAAGAAATGTAGTTTGCCGCTAACAGGCGTAGGGTGCGTTACCAAAATTGTCACTAATCTTGCTGTATTAGAGGTCACACCCAAAGGGTTTCTACTCAAAGAACGTGCTCCAGGTGTAACCGTAGATGATATCAAAAAAGCTACTGAGGGTACACTTATAGTAGAAGGCGATATTCCTGAAATGGCACGATAAAGTTTAAGCGAAAGTTCAAAACCAAACTCAAATATACCCTGTCCATTCCTAGCAAGAACGTGATCCAAATCAAAATTTGACATATTTTTCTTCCTGAGAGAGAGCTGGATGAGGCTGTATTTCATCGAAGAAATTGACCGTTCATATTTTTCACAACATGTTAATGGCGATTCACAACAAGAATTTTATTCCAATAGTATTCTGATCTATATTTATAGTGTTATTAATTGAAAGTCGCACCCCATCCCGATAGCTATCGGGGGACCCCGAACAAAACCTACAAATTATGGAAGCCCAAATGAACCAAGCACAAGAAGAGATTCAAGTATACAAAAACGATTTTTTTAGTGGAATTGTTATGCTTGCCAGAAAGTTATTTATGCTATAAGACTTTTTGTAAAAGGAATAAAAAAAGGTATATCGGTGTTACATCGATATACCTTTTTTTATTTAGAGTTTTTTTATTTAATCTTTGGTTACAATAGACGATTTTCCTTCTCTATCGATTACGCTTGCAATAATATTATTATCGAATTCGACCTCTTTAGTAACACCCTTGTTCCAAAAAAACCATTTACCGGTTCGAACACCATTACTATAGGCGCCTTCTGAAATTTTCTTCCCGGCATCATTGAAACTAATCCAGTCGCCATGCAGTTTACCTGCCAAATCGAAGGTTCCTTTTTGGCTTATTTCACCATTATCGTGAAAATAGGTAGCTTCTATAAGATTGGTTTCCTTATTTAGTTTTACTTCCTTTTCCTTTTGGGCATAACCGACTGATACCGTGAAGGCCAGTGTCAAAAGAATAATTGTATTTTTCATGCAAATGAGGTATTTATTTTATGATAATCAAAGCTAATAAAAAATTTACGTTAAAAAAACTATTAGTTAACGTCAATTTTACATTGAAAATTGCATAAATCTTCATTTTGTCAAGTGACGCTGATTTAAAACTTACTAATTAAATAATGTTAGAGTTGCAATCATGCTAATTTGAAAATTAATATTTGATATTGTCTATACAACAAAATGAATTTCTGGTAGATATTAGTTTTTGTCGACGATTTCTTCGGAAATTCGGAAACTACCCTAACCAGGGTAGCTTCTTTTTTTTTAGCTCCTTTTTGGACTTGCTTCACATCTTACTCAAGAGATAACGTTACGGAAATATTAACTTAACATTGATAAGAGTTATTTTCGCAACGACAAAAACTAGTATCGTAATGATAATCAAACATTTGGCCTTAGGCCTATGTCTGTTTGCTGCACTTTTATCAAAAGCTCAAGAGACCAACGCACCTGCTTTCGGAAAAGGGTTATTCAATCTTGTCGGAAAAGACAGTAGTTTTACGATGAAAATCGGTACCCGCATGCAACTATTGGCTATCGCCAATTGGAACGAAAGCCCAGAAGGAGGCCTGATTGATCCCCGACAAAGCTTCTTGATACGCAGGGCACGATTGAAATTTGATGGCTTTGCCTATTCCCCAAAGCTGAAATACAAAATCGAATTGGGTCTATCAAACCGAGATTTGTCGGGGGCCTCACAATTTACAAGCAATGCTCCTAGATTTATTTTGGATGCAGTAGTGATGTGGAATTTCTACGGGAACTTTGAATTCTGGATGGGGCAAACCAAACTTCCAGGAAACATTGAACGTGTTATCTCTTCTGGCAATTTGCAACAGGTCGACCGTTCACTGCTCAACGGAATATTTACCATCGATAGAGACCTTGGTATTCAAATACGGCATCATTTTAGTTTGTCAGACAACTTTGTTGTTCGCGAAAAACTTGCGGTTTCTGTGGGCGAAGGTAGAAATATCACTTCTGTCAATTTAGGGGGATATCAATATACGGCGCGCGTAGAGTTACTTCCTTTTGGAACCTTCAAAGGGAAAGGCGATTATACAGGGGCAGATTTAGTAAGAGAAGAAAAACCTAAACTAATGATCGCAGCCACATTCGATACCAACCAAGATGCTGTGAAGACGAGAAGCAATCAAGGCCGCTATATGCTCAATGATATGGGTTTTTATCAGACAGATATCAACACCATCTTTATAGATGCCATGTTCAAGTACAACGGATTTTCTTTTATGGGCGAATACGCCAATAGAAAGGCGGGAGATCCTATCGCAAAAAATTCCGATGGTACAGCGACTGATGATGTGGTGCAAGTAGGAAATGGTCTAAACCTTCAAACGGGGTACTTATTCAAAAATAATTGGGAAATTTCGGGCCGCTATACGAACATTAAATTAGATGAGAATATTACCGGAAGAAATCCCGCGAGCCAATACACCTTAGGGCTTTCAAAATACATTGTAGGACACAAATTAAAGGTGCAAACTGATTTGAGCTACCTTAATTTGGATGGAGGAACTAATAGACTGACGTATCGTCTTCAAGTGGAGGTACATTTTTAATATGACATTCGTCATATAATTTATTATATATTTAGTTCATATTTAATCCCTTATACCAACCAATTTGAACTGTGGATAACATATATTTTTTGATGATCGTGGCTTTGGCCGTTTTAGCTGTGGCGGATCTTGTGGTGGGTGTTAGTAATGACGCCGTAAACTTTTTAAATTCTGCGATAGGATCAAAGGCCATTTCTTTTCGGTCAATGATGATTGTTGCAAGTCTTGGAATTTTCATTGGTGCGGTGTTCTCCAATGGCTTAATGGAAGTGGCGCGTAAGGGAATTTTCGTTCCCGGCGAATTTTACTTCAGTGAGATTATGATCATTTTTATGGCGGTCATGATTACTGATATCCTCCTGTTAGATTTTTTCAACACCCTTGGCATGCCGACATCGACTACAGTTTCAATTGTTTTTGAATTATTGGGTGCGGCAGTGGCCATGGCCTTGATCAAAATCGGTGCGGACAATGGTTCGGTATCGGAATTATACAACTACATTAATACGGAAAAGGCAACTGAAATTATCCTAGGGATTCTATTGTCGGTGGTGGTGGCCTTTTCAGTAGGTGCCCTTGTTCAATTTGTTTCACGTGTCTTGCTTTCCTTCAATTTCGAAAGAAGATCAAAATGGGCAGGAGCTATTTTCGGAGGCGTTGCATTGGCGGCTATAACCTATTTTATTTTTATAAAAGGTTTGAAAGGCACTGATTATTACGGCGAAATCAAGCCATTAATAGAAGGTAGAACGGCCCTGATCGTTACGATAAGTTTTGTAATCTGGACTTTGTTATCCTATGTCGTTGTCAAATTTCTCAATAAGAACATTTACAAACTTATTATTGCCGTAGGCACATTTGCCTTGGCCTTGGCCTTTGCCGGCAACGATCTTGTCAACTTTATAGGTGTCCCCATCGCCGCGTGGCAGTCATACGAGGCCTGGTTGGCTTCTGGTATACCTGCGAACGAATTCGCTATGGATGTATTAGCAAGCAAAGTGCCTACGCCGACCTTATTTCTCTTATTCGCAGGTTTCGTCATGGTATTGACGCTGTGGTTTTCAAGTAAGGCAAGAAGGGTCGTCAAGACCTCGATCGACCTTTCAAGCCAAGGGGAGACCCAAGAGCGTTTCGAACCCAACTTTTTATCGCGAAATTTAGTGCGCTTTTCAATGCTGGTTTCGAAGTATACGGCGACCGTTGTTCCCAACTCGATTCAGGAAAAAATCGACAAACAATTCGAGAAACCCGTCATTGAATTACCGAAAGGAAAGACGCATGAGCTACCAGCATTTGACATGGTACGCGCCGCGGTAAACCTAATGGTGGCCAGTGTATTGATCTCTATTGCAACCTCTATGAAATTGCCCTTGTCTACGACCTATGTAACCTTTATGGTCGCTATGGGTACGTCATTGGCCGATAGGGCTTGGGGAAGTGAAAGTGCCGTCTATCGAGTGGCCGGTGTGTTAAATGTTATCGGCGGTTGGTTCTTTACGGCGCTGAGTGCTTTTATTGCAGCCGGTACGGTTGCATATTTAATCCATTTGGGCGGCGGCACGATGATCGCGGTCTTATTACTCCTTGCTGTTCTATTGCTGGCCAGAAACTATATAAGCCATAAGAAAAAATCGCGGGCGGTAAAAGCCGAGGATAGCCTTAGCAAAGCAGAAAGCAATTCTATTCATGGTGTAATCGAAGAAAGCGCAGATAATATATCAAAGGCATTGAAACGTGTAAGTAAAATCAATGATAGCACAATCAAAGGTTTGGTTGACCAAAATCTAGACGATTTGAAAAAAGCCAAGACCATGGTTGTCAAACTTGAATCGGAAATTGAAGAATTGCAAAATGATATCTTTTACTTTATCAAAGACCTTGACGACTCATACCTAGGTGCCAGCAAATTTTATATCGACGTAATTGGCAGTATTCAAGATGTAGCCCAGTCATCAAGCTTGATAGCAAAGGTAAGCCACAAGCACGTCAACAATAACCATAAGGCCCTCAAGAAGAAACAGGCTGAAGAATTATTGGACATCAATGAAAAACTGGTCCATTTATTTTCTGAAATACGATCTATTTTCGACTCCCGTAGCTTTGATAAAATCGTTCCTGGTATTATTGAAGAAAAACAAGCTTTACTCGATAGTGTTCAAGAATCCATACAACGAGAAGTAGAACGCACACGAACTGAAGAATCGAGTCCTAAAAACACCACCTTGTATTTTAGCATTCTTTTGGAGACCAAAGACTTGATCAAGGCCAATATGAATATTCTGAACCTGTACTATGATGAAAATAGGCGTTCAAAGGAAATTCGCAGATTAGAAGAATAGCGCTTTTTAAACAGCAACAGATTCTAGAGCCTGTTGTTCTTTCTCATTTTCAAACAAAGAATCTTTTTCAACATAAAGTAGTTCTGCGGCCGTAATCAGGTTTTTGATGATTTCATTAAGATTATCCTTGTCATTGACCAAAGAAGAAGCCATCTCGGCAGTAATCAAATTTTTACTTATTAGAGCGTTGATTGATTTTGTGGTTTGGTGTTTTCCTTCTTTCGCCTCGTTTTTAAGTTTCAAAAGTTTAGTATAATGTTCTTCTTTATCGTCCTCTGTTCTGAACAAATAGATAACTCGTAAGACCTTTACAATTTTCTTGCGAAACTTATCGTATTCTTTGGCCATATACACATTATCGGAATTTAGGTACAACGATACGTTCATGCCGATTTCCAACACGGCCTTTATTACTTCGACCATCTTGCGGTTGGCAATAATAATTTCGGAAATCCTATCATTCAGGTTTTTGCCCATCTTCAAGTTGCTTTGGGCCGTCGTGGCATACCGGATTATTTCACCATAAATAGTTTTTACCTTACTATAATAGAAATCACGCACATCGGTTTTAAAATCCTCCTTGGATTTCTTGACAATGTCCTTTGGCTTTAAATCGGATTTTATATCTCCCCTATGGATATTCAATGCATGTGTAACAATTTTAAAAACTGCATTTTCATACAAATACCTCGATTCTTTGGTCAATGCGGAGAGGACCGTACTTGGAAACTCCAGGACACTCTCATTCAGGTATTTAGGCTCTTCGATACCTTTGCCCTCTTTTTCCTTGAAAAATCGCATCAAGAACCTTTCGGTCCTTTTTATGAGCGGTATCATTATGATTACGCCAAGAACATTGAATATGGTATGGAACATTGCCAGTTTTAGTGTAAAATCATCGCTTGAAATACCTACCACACCCGATAGGTAATCTACTAAATCGGCAAGTGGAAAGATGACCGCCAAGGCTATTATTCCTGTAATAAAATTGAATATTAAATGCGCTCCTGCCAGTCTTTTGCCCCAGATGTTGGAACTTATAGATCCTAAGACCGCCGTAATGGTAGTGCCAACATTTGCACCGATGGCAAGGGCCAGTGCATTTTCATATTCTATTTGTCCGGCTGCCAAGGCAGTTAAAATCAAAGCCAATGTTGCACTGCTTGACTGAAGAATCGTGGTGATAACGATGCCAATACCCGTATAAACGATTACCCCCAAAAACCCTGGAATGGCATATTCAGTAAGATCAATGTATTCTTTAAATACATCAAAACCTTCTTTCATGTAATGGATTCCCAAAAAGAAAAACCCCAATCCGGCCAAGATATTACCAATTCCCCTTAACGAAGTCTTTTTTTGTAATGAAAAAATAATCCCGAATACGAGCATGGGCATTGCCAAAGCTGATATTTTTATTTTCAAGCCAAACCCGGCTACGAGCCAAGCTGTGGCCGTAGTTCCAATATTTGCCCCGAAAATCAATCCCATTCCTCCACTTAGGCTTATCAGCCCAGCACTAATAAAAGAAATCGTAACTACCGATACCAGTGAACTTGATTGAATAAAGGCAGTGACCAAGGCCCCAGCTGTAATGCTTTTATAAAGCTTGTCAGTCGCTTTTTTTAAGATTTTTTGAAGTGGACCTTTGGCGAAAACTTTAAACCCTTCTTCCAACATAATCATACCGAATAGAAGAATGGCAATACCCGCCACAATGGTCTTAAAGTTCTGATTATAGAACAAGACAATGCCCAATAGTACCAAGAAGAGATAGAAAAATGATTTTTTAATCATGGCTAATTTCACCCTAAAACCGAACCGGACATGGAAATTTTAATGTTAATCAAACGTAAATATAAGGTAAATTCGTTGTAATTAGGAACGCCGTAACTTCTTAATTTAATAGCATTAAAATGTCGAATTTTGTGGGTTAAACTTGGTTTCTACTTCAATTAAACAGACTCCTCTTCCTTTTTATTTATTAAACAAGCGAAGATACCATCCAGCGAAATTAATAACGTTTTGGTTACATTCAATGAAAAGATTTGAACTAGGTTTGCATCCTAATTTCTAGGGATTTATGGACAATATTTACTTGATAATGATCATCGCCCTGGCCGCTCTGGCAGTTGCAGATCTCGTGGTCGGGGTTAGTAATGACGCTGTAAACTTCTTGAACTCAGCCATTGGATCAAAAGCCATTTCGTTCAAGACCATTATGATTGTAGCCAGCGCAGGCATTGCGTTTGGAGCTATCTTTTCAAGCGGTATGATGGAGGTCGCCCGAAAGGGTATTTTCAATCCCGGTGAGTTTTATTTTAATGAAATCATGTTCATTTTTATGGCTGTGATGATTACCGATATCTTATTGTTGGATTTTTTCAACACCTTAGGAATGCCAACTTCTACGACGGTTTCCATTGTTTTTGAACTTTTAGGGGCTTCCGTTGCCATGTCGTTGATAAAAATAGCTGCCGACAATGGAAGTTTTTCTGATGTGGTCAACTATATCAATACTTCTAAAGCTACTGAAATCATATTCGGTATTCTGTTATCTGTATTTGTGGCTTTCTCCATCGGAGCGCTGGTACAATGGATCTCTCGTTTGCTGCTATCATATCATTTTGAAAGAAAAGCAAAATGGGTCGGTGCCCTTTTTGGAGGGGTGGCACTTTCTGCCATCACCTATTTTATATTGATGAAAGGTATAAAAGGAACTGCTTTTGCAGGTGAAAGTTTTGATCTCATAGGCGGCGTTACCATAAAAGCCTTTCTTGAAGATCAATGGGTTTCTATTGCGGGGGCAAACTTTGTGATTTGGTCCTTTCTTTCTTATATCCTGATGAACTTCGCTAAAGTAAATATTTACAAATTGATTATTGGTGTAGGCACTTTTGCCTTGGCATTGGCCTTTGCCGGTAATGATTTGGTGAATTTTATTGGAGTGCCAATTGCTGCGTGGCAGTCGTATGAAGCTTGGGTTGCGTCAGGAGTTGCCGCCACAGAATTTAGCATGGGAATATTAGCTGCCAAAGTACCTACGCCTACCTTACTCTTGTTTGCCGCAGGTGTAATCATGGTAGTGACACTGTGGTTTTCGAGTAAAGCCAGGGGAGTAGTAAAAACCTCATTGGATCTATCAAGCCAGGAAGAAACTAAAGAGCGTTTTCAACCCAACTTTCTATCTCGTAGTTTGGTAAGGTCCGCAATCGCTATTTCACAGACCACTTCAACTTTATTGCCAAAATCATGGCAAGTAAAAGTAGAAAAGCAATTTGAGAAACCGGTAATTCACCTATCGAAAAATAAGCTGCATGAACTACCGGCTTTTGACATGGTGCGGGCTGCAGTAAACCTTATGGTCGCGGGTATTCTGATTTCTATTGCTACATCGTACAAACTACCCTTATCGACCACATACGTAACCTTTATGGTAGCCATGGGCACTTCATTGGCGGATAGGGCTTGGGGAGCGGAAAGCGCAGTGTACAGGGTAGCGGGTGTATTAAATGTTATTGGGGGCTGGTTCGGTACTGCAATAATCGCTTTTATAGCGGCAGGAACGATCTTAGCCCTAATTAGCTTCGGTAAAGGGGCTGCCATTGCAGTATTACTATTCGTTGCCATACTGCTCTTGGCAAGAAACTATATCTCCTATAATAAAAAATCAAAAGAAATAAAAGCCGAAGATACCTTGAACAAAGCTGAAAGCAGCTCAATTCAAGGTGTTATAGAAGAAAGTGCCAATAACATCTCTAATGTTCTAAAAAGGACAAACAAAATATATACGAATTCGATAAACGGTTTAGCGGTACAAAATCTCGATTTATTGAATAAGAACAAAAAACAAGGCGCAAAACTATCAGATGAAATCGATGATATGCGCGACCATATTTTCTATTTCATCAAAAATCTTGATGATGCTAGTGTGGGTGCCAGTAATTTTTACATAAATAGTTTGGGCCATCTGACCGACATTGCCCAATCTTTAGAATATATTGGCAAAGTAAGTCACAAACACGTAAACAACAACCACAAAAAATTAAAGTACAATCAAATCAAAGAACTTAAAGAAATAGACCAAAAACTCGATGAGATTATCGATAATACCCGACAAGCTTTTGACGATCGTTCTTTTGAGCAGATAGGAAATGTATTAAAGGGAAAAGAGGAACTGTTCGACCTGGTTTCGCAAAAAATTGAAAAACAAGTGGCCAGAACCCGAACTGAAGAATCGAGCCCGAAGAACACTACTTTGTACTTTTCGCTACTTTTGGAGACCAAAGACCTCATGAAGGCCATTATAGACCTATTAGAAATGTATTATTTGGAACATGACGATACGATTATTCCGGCGCGAATAGAGGAACAGTCTTCTTAGCGTATTGAGTCGGAAGCTCGAACGTGTTATAATATATTAGTTCTACAATTCGAGGAAAACAAAATTACTCTAGTGTAAAGTTAAGCCAAAAGTGACACGCTATCCAATGGATTTTTTGAGATATTCCGTGGCTAAAGAAGTCATTTCGTAGCTATGACTTTGCAATGATTTTTTGCTTGGCCTCCCACAAAATTCACGATAGACCTATACGTCATTTCAGCTTTATCTTAACACAAGCTATGCTGTTCATCGAAAAAAATATACCCATACCCCAATTTTACGCGTTATGGAAAGACCCAAATGTTTATCCATATGCGTTTTTCCCAACATATATCCTTATTGGCCTGTACCACGGTATTTATTATAAGCTGTAGCAAAGACACTCAGGCAATCGAAAATGAAGAGCTGTCTACCGATCTTGACGGTACGGCCAGGTCATCTGCCAAAAAATTATACGAAGATTACTATTTGGCATCTGCAAGCGATGTTTCAGATGTGGCTTGGACGGGTGATGAACCCTCGTGCAATGCAGGAGCTGTCCCCCAAAATACCAAGGATAAAATTTTTATGCGCTTGGCTTATTTTAGAAAAGCTGCCGGGCTTAACAATGAAATCGCCGAAGAGGCCGTCAAGAGTGAAAAAGCCCAACGAGCTGCTCTTATGATGCATTCCAACGGTACCCTGAACCATTTCCCTCCAAATAGTTGGAAGTGTTTTTCCGAATCCGGTAAACAAGCTGCCGGTAATTCACTATTAACCTCTACGAACAATGCAAGTGCCATTGATTCATATATACGGGATTATGGCATTGAAAATGGGCCCGTCGGTCATAGAAGATGGTTGTTATGGCCCAGGCTTCAAGAAATGGGTATTGGCAATACAGATCGCTACAGTGCGCTCTGGGTGTTGGGCAATCCAGGTACGTCACCAGTTGATGCCCCGGAATTTATCGCTTGGCCCCCAAAAGGCTTTGTGCCAAAGCAAGTGGTTTACCCAAGGTGGTCCTTTTCGATTGCAAAGGCTGATTTTTCCAAGACCAAGGTTACAATGAAATATAAAAACGGGACTTCCATATCCATTGAAAAAGAAGAACTTACAGGTATTTATGGTGACAATACAATTGTTTGGAAACCTGCGATTAATACAAATACGATAAGCGAAGACACCATCTTTTTGGTTACATTAAAAGATGTAGGCCTCAACGATGAGACCAAAGATTTTGAGTACGAAGTAGTTTTGTTTCACCCGACGGATTAGAAATATGACGGCATTATAACTTCAGTTTATTTCACTTTGATGATTATTTTCGTTAGAAACACAACATTTCAAACGTTTTCGTAAGTTTAAATTGTATATTGGTAGTAGAGAAACACTATGAAAACTACTGCAGGTATAAAGCAACGATTGATTGCAGAACACCATCTTGAAATTGGTAGCTTTCGGTTTTATTCGAATATTATGGTAGGAGAATTTGCCGAAGGAGCTCATGTTACCAAAGCAAACGCCTTACGACCTATTCAATTGGCCCAAAAAATTTACGGCGGCGAAATACCTATTATTTATATTTCGAATAGATTGAATTCGTACTCAATGGACCCAGTAGGTTATGGTGAGGTGGCAGAAATGTTTCCCAACTTCAAAGGTTTCGCAGTTGTTTCAAAAAACAAATATCGTCGTATGTTCGCCGCTTTAGAGAAATTTTTTATCAAAAAGCCCATGGCGGTATTTCATAACTTGGAAGATGCTTTCGTTTGGTCTGGTGAATTATTGGAAAAGGAAACTTCCCCCGAAATGGCCTAGATTTTTTATTTTTTCTTATTTGCAGCATATTCTAAGCTATAGATTATCTATTTCTTCCTATGGCTTGTTAAGTAGCTATTGGTGTCGTATCTTAAATGCTCTATTTCTCATTGAACCATGACGCAAGATTCAATAGAAAAATTGGTTAAAAGGCATGACTTGGCAGTAGGAACCTTCTATTTCTATGAAAACTATATGGTTGCCGAAATCAAAGAGGGTATTGCATTGGCCTATGAAAATGCCACTGAAATGCTGGGGTTGGCAAAAGAGTATTTTGGAAATAAAACCCCTTTCGTCTATATCACCAATCGTATTAACTCGTATTCTTTCAACCCTACCGCACATTTTAAGACAGTGGCACTTTTCCCGAATATAGTAGGATATGCAACGGTTACCTACGACGAAATCAACCACGACATTGCCCAATTGGAAGAATCTTTTATGAATAGGCCCACAAAAAAATTTAGGGCTTTGGAAGAGGCTATCGAATGGGGCGAACATTGATAGTCAAAGATTGATTTCGAGAATAAAAATCAGCGATAGAAGTTCATCTCGTCCAAATAAATCCAAACGGCATCGGGAAGCATGGCGCGAATATTTTTACCTTCTTTATGGTTCTTGCGGATAAACGTAGAAGAAATTTCCATAATCGGTGCGGCAACTTGAACCACCTTTGGGTTATCTTTAAACCGATGTTCAACTTCTCCTTCGAAAATTCTTGGGTAGACGAAAATGTTATGGTTTTCGAGAATGGCTTCGTAATTTTTCCACTTATGGAAGCTCTTTAGATTATCCTCCCCCATAATTAAGCTAAACTTGTAGCCCTCACCGTACTTTTCATCAAGATGCACCAAAGTATTTATTGTATAGTTTGGTTGTGTAAGGTCAAACTCTATCTTACTGGGCCTTAATTTGGGGAAGTCTTTCGTAGCCTCGAAAACCATTTGATAACGATGGTGATTATTCAACAATGTTTTCTTGGTCTTGAATGGACTTTGTGGAGTGACCACGAACCAAACTTCATCGAGTTCGGAAAACTCAACCATATGATTGGCTATGACCATATGCCCAATGTGAATCGGGTTGAAAGTGCCGAAATATAGTCCTACTTTTTTCATCAAAAACATATATTGTCATTTCCACATAGGCGGAAATTGAGTCTTTTTTATTGCGCTTTTGATGGCTCTGGTAAAGCTATAAATTCGGCTACCAGATCATGTGCCTCTTTCAAAGCGGTATCTAAATCGTAATTTTTAATAATTTTATCGAACTGAGGTGCAGTAGCTAATTCTACCGAGGCCTTGGCGATACGCATATTAATCTTGTCGTCGCTTTCGGTACTTCGTTTTTTCAATCGAATCTTCAGTTCGTCAACACTAGGTGGCTTGACGAACACGGCTAAGGTTTCCTTCGGAAATTTTCGCTTTATACGAAGTCCACCCGCTACATCGATATCGAAGATTACGTTTTTGCCCTCCGCCCAGAGCCGTTCTATTTCACTTTTTAGAGTACCATAGAAATTATCGCGGTATACTTCTTCCCATTCCATAAAATCATCACTTTTGATATGATTCTTGAATTCCGAAATAGATATAAAATAATAATGCTCGCCATGCTTTTCCCTAACACGTCTTGGTCTTGAAGTAGCAGATACCGAAAATGCCAAATTAAGCTCGGGCTGGCCTAAAAGATGACGGACTATGGTAGTTTTACCACTTCCTGAAGGTGCCGAAAATATAATGAGTTTACCGCCTTTCATTTTTCAAGTTCAAGTTCAAGCGCAAGTGTCAAGCGTAAAATTGTTTAGTTTTTGTGAAACCAATAAAAGTCTAATCTCTTGGTTTTATTTTCTTGACTCTTCTTTCATAATACATTCAACATCTGCTCTTTAATCTTTTCGAGTTCGTCTTTCATCTGCACTACAAGTTGTTGCATGAGCGCATAATTCGCCTTTGAGCCAATGGTATTGATTTCACGACCGATTTCTTGTAAAATGAACCCAAGTTTCTTCCCATTTGAGTCGCTGGACCCCAGTGTGCTAGCAAAATAATCTAAATGATTTGCCAAACGCACTTTCTCTTCGGTGATGTCATATTTTTCGAGATAATAAATCAGTTCTTGCTCGAAACGGTTGGCATCGACATCGGTCTTTAAATCGGTTACCGCCTTTTTAAGGCGTTCGCGAACATCAGTCTGACGATTAGGGTCCATTTCTTTCACCTGCTCCAATAAGGTTTGTATGGTTTTTATACGATCCATGAAATCTTGCTCTAGTACCTGTCCTTCTTCAGAACGGTAAATGTTGATTTCCTTGAGGGCCTCTGTAAGTGCCAATTGAATCGATTTGAATTCTCCTTCGTCGATATCTTCACGCTGTGTCTTTAGGGCATCTGGCATACGCATCGCCATATCGAGTAGCCGTAGGTCATCGCCATCAGCGATCGATTTAAGCTGCTTCATATAATTTGTTACCGCTGCTTCGTTTACCTCGGCGGAAGTTTGGCCTCCGGTGTACTCGACATATAATCCGAAATCGACTTTGCCTCGCATCAAAGAACTTGCGATAGTCTTTCGTAGCTCCAGCTCTTTTTCGCGATACGCAGAGGGCATACGGGCATTAAGATCTAGGCTTTTACTGTTTAGGGATTTCAGTTCAACGGTAATCTTCTTTGTAGGAAGCTGTATCGCATGCTTGCCAAAACCGGTCATCGATTGAATCATAGATTTTTAATGAATTTTGGCAAAGGTAACGAAGTTTGTTGTTTGGTGTTTATGAAAAAAGTAATGGTTACTCGCTAGAGTTTATTTTCCGTATTCCATAAACCCATAAACTTTTTTAGAGTTCACTGCATACTACTCATGGATCAAAGCTCCCGCACCCAAATATTGCGATAACTTACCCGGCTATCGTCGCCGTGGTCTTGAAGCCGTAAAGGCCCTTTGCCATGTGCATCATTTTTAGGCCAACCGATATAGGGCGTATTACCTTTGATTTCGGTATGGTCTTGAATAACGACACCGTTTTGGATTACCGTTACCCTACCCGATTTAATTTTTCCGCCATCTTTGTTGAACTCCGGCGCATGGTAGATAATATCGTACGTATTCCAATCTCCCGTAGGTACTGATGCCATGGCCAAAGGTGGCCCTTGTTTATAAATAGATCCCACTTGACCGTTTACGTAAGTCGGGTTGTCATTTTGGTCCAAGACCTGTACTTCGTATCCGTCGGTCAATGACCCGTTCAAAAAGATACCGCTATTGCCCCTGTTCTGTCCTTCGCGTTGAACAGGTAAAGGCGATTTCCATTCGATATGCAGCTGAATGTTGCCAAAATTCTGTTTGGTCTGAATATCACCGGTCTTATCGTTTACGGTCATACTACCATCCTTATTCAAATGCCATTTTGCTACGGTACTATCTTTTGAAGTGATCCAACCATCGAGGCTGGAACCATCGAAAAGCACGATGGCGTCGCTGGGGGGTATCCCATTCATACCAGGGGTCACTTGGGGTACCTTCGGTTCGTAATACTCCGTTCCTTCGGGTTCAGTGGGTTCGGGCCCCAAATACTCTTCATGTACAATAACCGCATTAGCTGCCTTTTTGGTTTTTTCTAATGGGTCGACCTTGACCGCTTCCTTACAGGAAGCCATTAGTAAAATAGAAAGCAAAGCGAGGGAATAAAAATTCTTCATTCTTGTGTAATAGTATTAAGCTGTTAGCTCAGTGTTTCCGAGTTTTTGAAAGCTGTAGCGATGAAAATGTTTCAGATATCCATCCTATGACAAGCAGATTGGTTTCGGGAAAACTAAACTTCTTATTTTTTTGAATTTGAGCTTGAACTTCTTAGAGTTCCTTAATTTTAATATTTCGGAAAGCGACCATATTGCCATGGTCTTGCAGACCGATTTTACCTGTCGTATATTTTCCAAACTTTTCCCATTCGGCAAATTTCGATTTTGAGACCATGGCGTCCCACATTTCGTTGCCTACGGGAAAGTCAACTATTTTCTTGCCGTTGAGCTCTACGCTACCCTGCTGTTTTTTATGGTTAACGGTTATGACCATAGTGTTCCATTCGCCAACGGGGTTTGTGACGTCTTCGGATGGCGCTACCATATCGTAAAGAGATCCAGCTTGATGTGTAGTTCCGTTCTTGGCGTCAGGATGTTTTTCATTGTCTAACACCTGAACTTCAGGTCCGGTATGATAAGGTTTTTCAATTTTAGGATCTTCTTTTACGCCCCAAAAAACACCGCTATTACCTGCTTCCGAAATTTTCCAATCTACGGACAAAATGAAATCTGTATATTCCTTTTCGGATATCAAGTCAAGCAATTCATTTTTATCACGATTTTCTGCAGGATTGAAGACCATTGCCCCATCTTCTATTTTCCAATTATCGGAAACACCGTTCTTTTGATATTCATTCCATCCGTCGAAGGAAGTTCCATCGAACAGCATCGTCCATTCTTGGGATGGCTCTTTGACGTCCGCTTCCGAAATACGTTCGGATTCCAGTGCTTCTTGAGATTTTTCGGTCTTGTCCTTGCATCCGAAGGTCAAGGTAGCAATGAAAGCAATTAGGATTAGATTTTTCATGTGTATTAGTTTTAGGTTGTCGTATTTTATTTAATAGTATTATGTTGCAGGTCAAAAGGGGAATCCTATTTCCCGAAATTGAAGACGTAAATCATTTCGTTTCTAATACCGGCTCTGGAAGCCTCTTGGCTATAAACGGATTACTTTTTCTAAGTTCCCAATATTTTCTTCAACATTTCTTTATCGACCGCTGAGCCTGCAAAATCGTCAAAGGTCTTTTCGGTCGCTTCAATAATATGGTCTTGAATGAATATCGCACCCTCACGTGCACCTTGTTCAGGGCTTTTTATACAGCATTCCCATTCCATTACGGCCCAAACATCACAGCCGTATTGGGTCAGTTTTGAGAAAATAGTCTTGAAATCAATCTGGCCGTCACCTAAAGATCGATACCTTCCGGCACGGTCGCCCCAATCGTTATAGCCTCCAAAAGCACCCTTTTTTCCCGTTGGGTTGAATTCGGAATCCTTTACATGAAAAGACTTGATAAATTCATGATAGTGATCGATATACTCAATATAATCCAATTGCTGTAGTACAAAGTGGCTTGGGTCGTACAAAATATTCACACGTTTGTGATTTCCTGTAGCTTTTAAAAACCTTTCGAAGGTATCGCCGTCATGCAGATCTTCGCCAGGGTGTATTTCATAACAGACATCGACCCCTTCTTCATCAAAATGGTCCAAGATGGGCATCCAACGTTTGGCCAGCTCCTCAAAACCCATTTCGACCAAACCTGCTGGGCGTTGTGGCCAAGGGTGCCACGTGTGCCAAAGCAACGCTCCGGAAAAAGTGGCATGCGCAGTGATACCTAGTCTTCTACTTGCGGTGGCTGCTTTTTTAACCACACCTACGGCCCATTCGGTTCTCGCTTTAGGATTGTTCTTTACGTTATCGGGCGCAAAATTATCGAACATTAAGTCATAGGCCGGGTGAACTGCGACCAACTGTCCCTGCAGATGGGTAGAGAGTTCGGTGATTTCCAGTCCGTATGAATTTACTTTCCCCTTCAATTCATCACAATAGTCTTGGCTTTCGGCGGCCTTGTCAATATCGATTAGAAAACTTTCCCAAGTAGGGATTTGAATTCCCTTGTACCCCAAATCCGAGGCCCATTTGCACATACCATCCAAAGTATTGAAAGGTGCTTTACTGTCTACAAATTGCGCCAAAAATACGGCTGGTCCTTTAATTGTCTTCATTATATTATGCTTCTATTTAGTGTTCTAATGCTTTCTAGTTTAGAGTTATTTTAAGAATAAACCCTATATTTAGTTTTTGAAATGTTTCCTATTTCAATTTCTTCGAGAAGTTATAAATATAGGAAATCCAACAGTATTAAAACAAGAAATGTTCGCATGAATCAAGAAGGTCAATATGATGCCATTGTGGTCGGCACCGGAATCAGTGGTGGCTGGGCCGCAAAGGAACTCTGTGAAAACACATTAAAGACTTTAGTGCTCGAACGTGGCCGAATGGTTAGGCATGTCGAAGACTACCCTACTATGAACGACGACCCTTGGGACTACCCCTTGAAAGGAGAACTTTCTGCAGCCGATAAGAATAAGCAGAATGTACAGAGCCGCGTTAATTGGGCACCAAAGGAGGATAACAAACATTTTTTCGTAAACGATTTGGAACACCCTTATGTCGAAACAAAACGTTTCGATTGGATCCGTGGCTATCAGGTAGGGGGCCGTTCGCTGACGTGGGGCCGGCAAAGCTATCGTTGGAGCGATATTGATTTTGGTGCCAATAAAAAGGATGATATCAGTATAGACTGGCCGGTGCGTTATAAAGATATTTCGCCTTGGTATGATAAAGTAGAGGAGTATATTGGCGTAAGCGGTGAAAATCTTGGCCTAGAACAGCTGCCAGACGGAAAATTCCAACCCAAAATGGACCTTAATTGCGTTGAGGAAGCTTTCAAACAATCGGTTGAAGAAAAGTTCGACGATGGCCGTTTGGTTACTATAGGTCGTACCGCCCATATTACGGATCCGGAGGCAAATTTCGATGGCCGCGGTGTTTGTCAGAATAGAAATAGATGTAGCAGAGGATGCCCTTTTGGAGGTTATTTCAGCAGTAATTCTTCAACGCTTCCAGCAGCCGAACGTACCGGAAATATGACGCTGCGACCAAACTCAATTGTTTACGAGGTCATGTATGATGATAAGACCAAAAAAGCAACAGGTGTTAAGGTCATTGATGCTGAAACCAATGAAAAAATAGAATTCAAGGCCAAGGTTATTTTCCTATGTGCTTCGGCAATGGCATCGGTGGGTATTTTGTTGCAGTCGAAAAGTGAACGCTTCCCCAATGGATTGGGTAACGACTCCGATGCTTTAGGTAGAGGCATCATGGACCATCATTATAAATTAGGTGCGAGAGCTACAGTTGATGGTTATTTGGATAAATATTATAAAGGGCGAAGAGCGAATGGTTTCTACATTCCTCGTTTTGCGAACCTTAACGCGAAGACCAAGCGCGAAGGCTATCTCAGAGGCTTTGGCTTTCAAGGCACGGCCAGCCGTCAAGATTGGTCTGAGGGCATTGCTGAAATGGGTTATGGAAAGGATTTAAAGGAGGAAATATTAAAACCCGGAAAATGGCAGATCGGTGTTACAGGTTTCGGCGAATTTTTACCTTATGATGATAATCGTGTTACCCTTAGCCCGAGTGAAAAGGATAAATGGGGACTACCTCAATTGGCATTTGACGTAGAGTTCAAGGAAAACGAATACAATATGCGCGAAGACATCAAGAAAGAAATCGTCGCCATGTTCAAGGCTGCGGGCTTTAAAGATGTGCAACCGTATGATGAAGAAACAGGCCCCGGTTTGGGCATTCACGAAATGGGCGGCGCGCGTATGGGGCATAGTGCAAAGACCTCTATATTAAACAAATACAATCAAGTTCATACCGTTAAGAATGTGTATGTAACTGACGGTGCCTTTATGACCTCATCGAACTGTGTAAACCCTTCTTTGACCTATATGGCGTTTACCGCAAGAGCGGCGAACCATGCAGCGGAACAGATTAAGACTGGAAGGTTTTCATAAATTAGGGCATAATGACCGATTAAAATAACCGATATTCTAAAAAATAGTTTAAAAGTATATTCCTGTTCGTACATTGTCTATTTTTAATATGGTATAGAAGGAATAGCACAATTTTTCAAACCGGAACAGTTATATGGAAAACGCTTCAGCCCGAAATTTATGGGGAGATTATTTAGACAAACATTTAGAACATGCATTTGTCGATGCCCCTTCAGTAGTACACTTCTGCGATAATGAATTGGATGCCAACGAATGCGCCGAACTGGTTAAAAAGGGAATCAAAAGAACCATATCGCATTCACTTTTAGTGTTGCAATACCAAAATGAACCACTACCAAAGATCGGCGATTTTATGGTCGTTACCGACTGGGAAGGAAAGGCACAATGCTTAGTACGGAACACCAAAATCACCTTTAAACCTTTCTTCGCCATCGATGCTGAATATGCACGTCTAGAAGGTGAGGGCGATAAAAGCCTTGCTCATTGGCAAAAGATGCATTGGGACTACTATACCGAAGAACTCGAACCGTTCGGGCGAGTGCCGCGTGAAAGTATGATCGTAGTGTGCCAAGAATTTGAAATGGTTTTTGGGCGGTAAGTCTTAGTTCTTTTCTTCCTAAAAGTTTGCTTATCTTGGGTGCCAATTTAAGCAAACACAAAAATGTATACTTCAACAGCTTACAACACACTATTATGTTCAACAATAGTTCTTCTCGGCCTATTTTTCGTTCAGAATTTAAGTTCCCAGGCACCGCAATGGGAAAATCCGGAATGGGAAAACCCTGAAATATTTCAGATTAATCGCGAAGCTCCTACCGCTTCTTTTTATCGCTATGCCGATGAAAGAACAGCACTCGAAAACGAAAGCTGGGAAAATTCTTCTTTCTATCAATCATTAAATGGGGAATGGGATTTCAACTATGCTGATAGTGTACCTGAACGACCGACTACGTTCTTCAATTCGGAATTTGATACTTCCGATTGGGATAAAATTCCAGTTCCCTCAAATTGGGAATTAGAAGGACATGGTATACCGATCTATACGAACGTCATATATCCTTTTCCAAAGAACCCACCATTTATTCCACATGATAAAAATTCGGTAGGAAGTTATAGGCGCGATTTCGAAATCCCAGAAAACTGGGACGGTAAGAACATCTATCTGCATTTTGCCGGGGTAAGTGGCGCCACTTATGTTTGGATAAATGGCGAAAAGGTGGGGTATAGTGAAGGCAGTAAGACCCCTGCCGAATTTGATATCACGAAGTACTTGAAAGCAGGGAAAAATTCGTTGGCAGTTCAGGTACTGCGTTGGTCGGATGCCAGTTATCTGGAAGATCAAGATTTTTGGCGTCTAAGCGGTATCGAACGTGATGTGTATCTCTATGCAACCAACAAAACAACCCTTAAGGATTATCGGGTTATCGCCGACCTTGAAAACAACTACACAGACGGAAAGCTCAATTTAAATTTACAAATCAACAATTCGGGGAAAAAAGCTAAAGGTTATCATGTAGAAGTGAAATTACTTGAAGGTGAAACCGAAGTTTACTCGGAGACCAAAAAAGTGGACCTTTCACAAGGTCTTAGCAGTATTAATTTTGAAAAGACGTTACCCAAAATCAAAACATGGAACGCAGAAAAACCGAACCTGTACTCCTTATTGTTTGTTCTTAAAGATAAAAAGGGCGCAGTTACCGAGGCCATCAGCTCGAAAATCGGTTTCCGAAAAATAGAGATAAAGAACAATCAGTTTTTGGTCAATGGGCAACCTGTGCTTATAAAAGGAGCGAATCTTCACGACCATGACGAAACAACGGGTCACGTCATCAGTGAAGAAATCACGCTAAAGGATATGGAGGTGATGAAACAGAACAACCTTAATGCCATACGCTGCAGCCACTACCCGAAGAATCCATTTTTTTACCGTATGGCCGATACATATGGTTTTTATGTTGTTGATGAAGCGAATATCGAAATTCATGGTATGGGCACCACCAACCAAGGCCTTGACAATAACGAAGAAGCAAAAAAGGTTCACCCGGCCTATCGTCCTGAGTGGAAGGCGATGCATCTGGATCGTACCGTTCGCATGTTCGAACGCGATAAAAACTTTACCTCGATTGTTACCTGGTCTTTAGGAAACGAAGCGGGCAACGGTGAAAATTTCTTTGCTACCTATGCTTGGCTAAAAGAACATGATGCCACACGCCCCGTGCAATATGAAGGAGCTACCATGTACGAGAACACAGATATTCAAGCACCTATGTACGACCGTATCGAGACTATGGAGGCCTATGCGAAAAACAACCCCAAACGACCTTATATTCAGTGTGAGTATGCCCATGCGATGGGTAATAGTGTAGGCAACCTACAAGATTATTGGGATGTTATCGAAAAATACGATGTACTTCAGGGCGGCTTTATTTGGGATTGGGTCGACCAAGGCCTCAAAACTAAAAATGACCAGGGTGTAGAATTTTATGCCTTCGGAGGCGATTTTGGTGCTGGGGACCTTCAGAACGACAATAATTTTTGCCTCAATGGGTTAGTCGACCCAGATCGGTCGGCACATCCCGCTTTATATGAAGTCAAAAAAGTGTATCAATATGTCAAATTCAATGCTGAAAATCCGAAGTCAGGAAAAATTATGCTTACCAATAAGTACGATTTTACAAATCTATCGGAATATGATTTTTCGTGGCGATTGCTAGAAAATGGAAAACAGCTTGCAAAAGGACGGATAGCTGATGTTGATATTGCACCCTATGATTCGCAGGAAATTCAAATTGAACTTCCCGAACTCCCGGACGCAAACGCGGAATATTTCCTAAATATTTTTGCGACTACAAAAACGGCCTCTGCTTTGCTGCCAGAGCAGTTTTTGGTTGCGTATGAACAATTTCAATTGACCGATTATAAACCTGCCGTTTTCGAAATGGATACCAAAGGCCTATCCGTAACCAAAATAGATGATAACATAAAAGTATCTGGAGACGGATTCGAAATCGGATTCAGTAGCAAAAACGGTAGCGTGACTACCTTGGATTACGGTCAAGGGAACCTAGTTAAAAAAGGTCCGAGCGTCAATTTCTGGCGCGCACCTATCGATAACGATTACGGATATAATATGCCGAAGCTATTAAACGCTTGGAAAGAGGCCACCGAATCCCAAAACCTGATTAGCTTTCAGTTGAATGCTAATGATGGAAAAAATGTGATGGACGCGGTAAAACTCACCGAAAACCCTTTTAATGTCAAAAATGATCTACAATTGAACGCGACCTATAATCTGCCTTCCATAGAAGGGCAGGTAGCCATTACCTATGCCATTAACAACAAAGGTGAAATATTGGTCAATACACAATTAATTGGCATTAAGGACAACCTTCCCATCTTGCCACGTTTTGGGAATAACTTTGTTATCGATGCTAGCTACGAAAATGTGAGTTGGTACGGCAGGGGGGAGCATGAGAACTATCAAGACCGTAAAACTTCGGCCTTAGTAGGGGAGTACGATTCAAAAGTTGAAGATTTGTATTTTGAATACATCAGACCGCAGGAAAATGGAAATCGAACTGACATACGAACCTTATCCTTTTCAAATTCAAAAGGAAACGGGATTCTGATTTCCTCTCCTAGTTTGTTTGGGTTCAGCGCGCACCATCAATACAATTCAGATTTTGATGAGGGCATGACAAAACAACAGCGTCATACGTTTGATATACCACAAAGAGACCTCATCAATATTAACATCGACCAAAGCCAGATGGGCGTTGGTGGGGATAATAGTTGGGGGTTTTTGCCGCGCGAAAAATATCAGATCAAGCCGAGTAACTTATCGTTCAGTTACATAATACGGCCCATAGAGTAAATCACGCTGTAGCGCATAGAAAAAGCCCCTAAAGGTTTCTGAAACCTTTAGGGGCTTTTTTCATTGTATTCGAAAGCTTGCCGCGTCATTCCAATTTCAATGGGATTCCTTGCAACTTCGTTTACTTCTCCAACGCTACCCAAGTATTGCCGCCTTTGTGCGATTCAACGGTTGCCTCGATAAAGTTCATTCCGCGAACGCCGTCGGTCATCGTCGGGAATTCACCATCGTTATATTTTTTGCCGCGGATGGCCCGTGAGGCACCCAAGTAGATATTCGCCATAGAATCAAAGATACCTTCGGGATGCCCTGGGGGTAGTTTGGTGCCGTCCAATGAAAGTTTGCTGTTATAGCCGTGGCCCGGTTTGTAAATTTGTGTCGGTTCCGTATCGCTAAGCACGTACAATAAGTTTGGATTTTCCTGTTCCCAGCGAAAAGCGGCTTTTTCCCCGTAAATTGAAATAGCCAAACCATTTTCTTCGCCAGTAGCCACCTGACTACTTCGAATGACCCCTTTTACATGGTCGCTCATTCGAATCAGTACCGTACCATCAACATCCATTTTATTATCCTTGTACAAATAATTAAAATCGCTCAAAATCGATTTCACCTTTAGTCCGGTGGTATATTCAACCATATTAAAGGCATGTACGCCAATATCGCCCATACAGGAACTGATACCCGCTTTTTTAGGATCTAAACGCCAAACGGTCGAACGTTTTTTCTTGTCGTGTATAATCTCATTGATCCAGCCCTGATAGTAGACCGCATCTATTTTATGAATTTTCCCTAAAGCCCCTTTCTTGATCATTTCACGCATTTGACGTACCATCGGGTAACCCGTGTAGGTGTGCGTTAATGCGAAAACGGTCTTTGCTTTTTTATGCGCTTTCTGAAGAATCTTGGCTTCTTCTAAAGAGGTCGTCATTGGCTTTTCACAAATGACGTGGAAACCATTTTCTATTAGCTTCAATGCCATAGGAAAATGTAAAAAATTCGGGGTAAGAATGGAACAGACCTGTATACGTTTATTGGCAGGCAATTTCATTTCTTCTTCGACCAGCGTATCGAAATCTTTGTAGATCCGATCCGTAGGCACATCGATTTCTTTGGCAAAATCCATATTGGCCTTAAAATCGGGATTGAAGCAACCTCCAACGATTTGATAATTGTCATTAATATGAGAGGCGACACGGTGTAAAACTCCTATTAGAGAATCTCCTCCACCTCCTAAAATTCCTAATCTTATTTTTTTTGGCATTTGTAATCCTATTATATTGGTTTATAAAATCTTTTTTAAAACAGTCTCTTAAGAGCGTCAATTTAATAATTTACCTACGATTTATAGGCTATTTTTTCATTTTTGAACAGAACGGCATACAATACCAAAACAAAAAAAGCGAACGCTGCAGGATACAACCAAATGGTCTCCCAATCGTGAACACTTTCTGAAGATAAGTACGTATCTGTAATCTTTCCGGCTACCCAAAACCCGATAAGCATCCCTATCCCATAGGTCGCCAAGGTAATTAGGCCCTGTGCAGAACTTTTATAGGCCGCACCTGCCTTGCTATCTGTATAAATCTGTCCCGACACGAAGAAAAAATCGTAACAGATACCATGCAATGCTATTCCTATCAATAAAAGAAAGGAAAGCTCACCCGTATCACCGTAAGCAAACATAAGATATCGTAGACCCCATGCCAACATGGCTACGAGCATGGTCATTTTGAAACCAAAGCGTTTAAAAAAATAGGGTAATAACAAGAGAAAGAGTATTTCCGAAATCTGGCCAATAGTCATTTTACCGGCAGGATTGGCCACCCCGATCTCACCTAGAAACTGACCGGCGTGCTGGTAATAGAACGCCAAGGGAATACAGATTAAAACGGATGCTAAAAAGAATATCAAGAAATTTTTATCCTTCAATAAAGAGAGTGCATCCAAACCCAAAATATCCGATACGGTTACTTTTTTAGACCTATCCGCACGAGGTGGGGTTTTAGGCAATGTAAAACTGAAAAGCCCCAATACAGCTGAAGAAATAGAAGCCATCAAAAAGGTATTCCTTAAAACTCCTTCGGAAATACCGGTTTGTGAATCCCAGTTGAAATAGCTGATGAGTAATCCTGCAGCGATCCATCCAATGGTGCCGAAAACGCGTACAAATGAAAACTCTTTGGCAGGGTCTTTCATTTGGTTGAAAGAGACAGAGTTTACCAAGGCCAAGGTCGACATATACATAATCATATAGGCCAATAGATACGAAAAAAACAGGGAAAAATCTGAAGCGCTATACAACAAGTACATGAGGATGGCACCCAAAAGATGCAGCACTCCTAATATACGCTCTGCATTGAAATACCGATCGGCTATCAAACCAATGATAAAGGGAGCCAAAATTGCACCCCAAGACTGTGTGGAATAGGCCATGGCTATTTCTGCACCATCGGACAGCAAAGTGTTCGGCAGATAGATACCCATGGTCACGTACCAACTGCCCCAAACGAAAAATTCGAGGAACATCATTACGGAAAGCTGTACCCGAATTTTAACGTTCATAATTAGCTTATGCTTATCTTTTATAGAAGATATAATCGCTGACCAGTGGTTCGATACCGTTTAACCTGAAATCCATAGCAATCTGGCCGCGATGGTTTGTCGAATGGTTTATGATATGGAAAAGCATATCCTGCACCGTGTTTGTAAACAAACGGCCTTGCGAATTTTCATAGTCGATACGTTTTTCAAAGTCGTCGGTATTCGAGGTAATTTCGAACGAACTTCGCTGGTTCTCGTAATGAATATCGCCCCATGCTTTTGCCTCGTGCAATTGCCAAACATCGAACTCCGGTTTTTTCTTCTGAATACGGGCGTTCCAAATATGATGGGCGTTGAGTATATGACTAAAAAGAACAATGCTCTTTTCCGGCAGCAAATCAATGGTGCTACAGGTATCGATCAATTTTTTATTACAGTAAAAATTATAGTCGAAAAGTTGGTTAAAAAATACGTTCACTGGTAGTTGGTTTTTTGGTATTTGGCATTAGCGGATCTAACTCAATTCTTTAGCCGCCTTTAGCATTAATTCTTTGGTGGCTATTATACCGGCTTCTTCGCCCAGTTCGCTGCCCTCATATTCTACGCCAATGTATCCTGTATACCCATGGTCTTTTACCATCTGCAGCATCTTTTTATAATCGATTTCCGTTTCATTGCCATCTGCATCAAAATTGTGAGACTTGGCGCTTACGGCCTTTGCGTAAGGCATAAGTTCTTCTACGCCTTTATATTTATTGTACTCCTCGGCGCAATCGCTACTGTCTTCTTTTCTTGTGATACAAAAATTTCCGAAATCGGGTAGGGTTCCGCAATTTTCCATGTTGACGGCTTTCATTACTTCAGCATGCAAGGCGCCGTTCGAAGAGAGGCCGCCATGGTTTTCGACAAGCACGTTTATGTTCTTTCCTTTTGCATAAGTGCAGAGTTTAGTGAGGCCATCAATGGAGTTCTTTTTCCATATTTTCGGTTCGTCACTGCCATTCAGATTGACACGTATCGCATGGCATCCCATTGCTGCTGACGCATCTACCCACTTTTTATGTTTTTCGACGGTTTCGTTTCGTTCTTTCTCATCGGTAGCAGCCAAGTTACCCTGGCCGTCGACCATGATTAATATATTCTCAAGTCCATGTTTTTTGGCCTCCACATTCGATTTTTCGACAAAGGCCGCCATGGCTTTTTCTGAATAACCGGCATCTTCCAATTCAGGATTGTATAATTGGCTTACATATTCCAAACCTGCAAAACCCCAATTCTTTGCTTTTTCGGCAAATGTATATGGGTCTACACCACCGTCATTTATCATATTATGAATTGACCATTGCGCCAATGACAGTTTGAAAAAGGGGCTCGTTTCTGTTATCGCCTCCATATTTTCCGTTGCTTCGGCATCTTTCTTTTTAGTTTCCTTACATGCGTAAACTCCTAGAATTGAGAGTGCGACACCTGCCTGAGAACTATTTCTGATAAAGTTTCTTCGTTTCATTATTTTCGATTAGTTTATTGAACTTTGCGGATTTGGAATATAATCGTCGCAGATTATGCGAGACCATTAAGAGGTATGGCGAATAAATGTAGAGAATTAATTTTATATTTAATAAATTTAGGGACTAAACAATTCTGTAAATGAGCAAATTTTATTACAACGAAGAGCAAGAATCGTATGATGCAATTGTAGTTGGCACAGGAATCAGTGGAGGTTGGGCAGCAAAAGAGCTTTGCGAGAAAGGGCTAAAGACATTGGTTTTGGAACGCGGACGAATGGTAAAGCATATCGAAGACTACGAAACTGCCAATATGGATCCTTGGGATTTCCCCAATGGTGGTTTGCCGACACAAGAGGATATTGCCAAGCAAGAAAAACAGAACAGAACGGGCTATACAACCAAAGGCGCCAGTAAAATGTGGTTCGTAAACGATCTTGAACATCCCTATAACGAAATAAGACGTTTCGATTGGATGCGGGGCTACCATGTAGGCGGCCGCTCATTGCAATGGGGCCGCCAAAGTTATCGTTGGAGCGATCTTGATTTCGGAGCAAATCAGCGTGAAGGCATAGCAGTAGACTGGCCCGTTCGCTATAAAGATATTGCACCTTGGTACGCCAAGGTAGAAGACTATATTGGCGTTAGCGGAGAGGCCCTCAACTTACCGCAACTGCCTGATAGTAATTTTTTGCCTGCAATGGAATTAAATTGCGTGGAAGAGCAGTTCAAGGAAAAGGTAACGGCAGGTTTTGATGGCCGTGCTGTTACGGTGGGTCGCGTTGCACATATTACAGGAACAAAAAACTTCGACGGGCGCACGAAATGTCAATATAGGAATAGATGCATACGTGGTTGCCCATTTGGAGGTTACTTCAGCAGCCTTTCGTCAACTTTGCCCGCCGCGGAAGCGACGGGAAATATGACACTTCGGCCAGATTCGATTGTACACGAGGTGATGTACGATGCCGATACCAAACGTGCTATAGGTGTCAAGGTTATCGATCGTGTCACCAAAGAAACCCATGAATTCAAGGCCAAAGTCATTTTTCTCTGTGCATCGGCGATAGCATCAGCCTCTATTTTGATGCAATCAAAATCGGATCGCTTCCCGAACGGAATGGGCAACGATTCCGACCAATTGGGCAGAAACGTTATGGATCATCACCTAGGCGTAGGAGCCGAAGGTAAATTCGATGGTTTTGAAGACAAGTATTATAAGGGAAGAAGGCCAAATGGGGTGTACATTCCAAGGTTTAGAAATTTAGGCGGTGCTTCCGATAGAAAAGACTACAAACGTGGGTTTGGATATCAGGGCAGGGCCAGCAGGGGTAATTGGGAAGATTCGATTGCAGAACTGTCATATGGAAAAGACCTCAAGGAAAATATATTGAAACCTGGAGGTTGGACTATGGGTATCGGCGGTTTTGGTGAAGTGCTACCCTATGAGGATAACAGAATGACGTTGGATTACGACAAACTAGACGGCTGGGGGCTACCTACGGTTACTTTTGACGCTGATTTACAGGAAAACGAGTTCAACATGCGTAAAGATATGCAGCAATCTGCGGTAGAAATGTTAGAAAAGGCAGGATGTCGCGATGTAGAAGGCCATGACGGACCGACCGGTTTAGGTCTGGGAATTCATGAAATGGGCACCGCCCGAATGGGAAGAAGCCGAAAAACTTCGGTACTCAACGGAAACAACCAGTTACACGATGTGCCGAACGTATATGTTACGGATGGGGCGTTTATGACATCTGCTGCTTGTGTCAACCCGTCATTGACGTATATGGCATTTACCGCAAGAGCTGCAGAACATGCGGCCAAAGAACTTAAAAAAGGGAATATATAATGGATAGAAGAAAAGTACTTAAAAATATGGGTATGGCGCTTGGCTACACCGTCGCCACTCCGACCTTGCTGAGCATAGTTCAAAGCTGTAAAACGGAAACAGTATTTGAATGGACTCCCGATTTCTTAAGCAAAGACGAAGGTGCTGCACTGACCAAATTAGTTGATATCATTTTGCCAAAAACCGATACGCCTTCGGCTTCAGAAACGCAGGCACATCTTTTTATCGATCGCTTTGCAGATCAGGTAATGAACAAAGAGCAGCAAAATTTCTTAAAGATGTCTATGGGCAGATTCTTGGAAAAAGCGTTAGCAGATTCTGGTAAGGAAAAAGCAGGAGATTTATCGGCTGAAGATTTAGAAACGGTATTGGCGGCCTCTTTAAAGGTTACCAAAGAAGACGAGGTAAAAAACAAGGACGCCGTAGAACAATACGATGAGGCCATTGCAGATGGTAAGGAAGCACTTTTAGATGATGGTATCTCACGTTTTGCTTTCGCGAATAACCTAAGAGGCATGACGATTTGGGGCTATAAAACCTCGGAATATATTGGCGAAGAAGTATTGGAGTACTTACCCATACCCGGTGAGTATATCGGTTGTGCAGATTTAAATGAGGTGACAGGCGGCAAGGCTTGGTCACTTTAAGTACATATGACCGACGGAGGCTAAAATCCAAGGGCATAGCTCACTTTGAAAGTTGTATTAATCACGGATTATTCATTATTAGATGCTTTTTAATAATTAATGACTCTATAATCAAAAATTGGTTCTTATCACCAATAAAATTTAAGTTAACCAACTGATTCCTTGAACTGAAAACACCACAAACCAAGATTAATGAAAAGAAGAAATTTTATTCAAAAAACGGCCCTGACAGGTGGGGCAATTTCAATGGGCGGCGCATTTACTTACGCCAACAGTCCCATGTCGGTTCCCGCACCGCATAAGTTCAATTTGAAATATGCCCCACATATGGGTATGTTCAAGGGCCACGCCGGGGAAGATCCGATTGATCAGATCAACTTTATGGCCGACCAAGGGTTTATGGCCTTTGAAGACAATGGTATGATGAAGCGTGATGTGGCCCTACAGACCAAAATGGGGGAGACCTTGGCCAAACGCGGTATGACCATGGGTGTTTTTGTTGTAGACAAAGGCGGCAACATGGCAAATACCTTGGCTGCCGGAAAACAGGAATATATAGATATCTTTCTAGATGGCTGTAAAAGAGCTGTTGAGGTCGCCAAACGGGTTAATGCGAAATGGATGACCGTAGTACCCGGTGGATTCGAAAGAAACCTACCTACAGGTGTACAAGATGGCAATGTAATCGAAGCTTTGAAAAGAGGTGCTGAAATTTTAGAACCTCACGGCTTGGTAATGGTGCTTGAACCGCTCTCAGACTCTCCTGATCTGTATTTGCAGAATTCTGACCAAACATATATGATTTGCAAAGGTGTTGATAGCCCAGCGTGCAAAATATTATTCGATATCTACCATATGCAGAAGACAGAAGGTCATCTCATTCATAATATGGGCCTTACCTGGGATGAAATCGACTATATTCAAATCGGCGACAACCCAGGCCGAAAGGAACCTACCACCGGCGAGATTAATTATAAAAACGTTTTTAAGTGGATTCACGATAAAGGGTTTAAAGGAGTACTAGGTATGGAGCATGGCAACTCGAAAGAAGGTAAGGTCGGTGAACAAGCCGTTATCGATGCCTATAAGCATGAGGATGCTTTTATGTAAATAGGGTATAAATTTCTATCAAAAGGCAGCTATTTTTATAGTTGCCTTTTTGTTTTACCGAAACTTTAGAGCTCTAAATCAGTTTAGAAAAAGTTAGATTAACAGTACTATTTAACAGAACCGGGCATTGAACTGAGTTATCTTTTCATTCAGTAAAATTTCTTCGATTTTCTACAAAGGCTGTCTTGTGCGGCAGTTTTTTTTCTATTTTCAATTTCGATTATGTGGAAGTTCAAAATAGGCAATCCGTTTAGGACAGATAAAAATAGATATGTATTATCCGCTATATTTGGAATATAGAGAACATATGTTCTCCATACCTACTTTAGAATCAATTAAACGAAATTTTTATGGATAAGCACTTCGTCAAGCCAAACCGGATACTTTCAATTGATGTATTGAGAGGTTTTGATATGCTATTGATAATTTTTGCTGATCGATTTTTTATTGGTCTACACGCGGGTGCAGGGACTTCTATTACTGAATCTTTAGTAAAACAATTTGATCATCCTGATTGGTTTGGTTCTACATTCTATGATATTATAATGCCTTTATTCTTGTTCGTTGTTGGTGCGGTAATTCCATTTTCTTTGTCCAAAAGAATGCAAGAAAACACCTCTACCATCGCTATTTATGGGAAACTTATCAAGCGTTTTGTTATACTATTTATTCTTGGCTGGATTGTTCAGGGCAATTTATTGGCACTCGACGCTGCGCAGTTTCACATTTTCAGTAATACATTGCAAGCCATAGCCGTTGGATATTTTTTTTCATGTATTGCATATATCCACCTCAAAAGAAAATGGCTCTATTTTACTTTTGCCTCTTGCCTTATTATATATGCATTGATTTTAACTATTCCCTACGTTCCAGATGTTGGAAAGAGTGTATTGCTACCAGATCGTAATTTTGCTTTGTACTTTGATCATTTTGTTTTTGGAAAATTTGACGACGGCCTTCAGTATACTTGGCTACTAACCGGATTAGGATTTACAGCTACAACCTTGTCTGGAATCTTTGCAGGAGAATTAATTAAATCTAAACGTCCGCGAAAAAAGGTTGCGTTGTATTTATTAATTTCTGGTATAGTTGGATTAGTATTAGGATTGATATGGGGAATATGGCATCCTATAATAAAAAAATTATGGACAAGCTCATTTGTACTGGCGTCATCAGGAGTCTGCTACATATTACTGGCTTTATCCTACTGGATTATTGATGTAAAAGGAAAAATTAAATGGGCATTTCCTTTAAAAGTAATTGGCATGAATGCTATCACAGCATATGTACTTTCTCATGTTATTAATTTTTCTAAGATTGCGGACTTCTTATTGTTTGGATTGGAGCAATATACAGGAGCATATTATGGAATGATAACTACAACAGGAGGTTTTGGCCTTCTATATTTGTTATTATGGTATATGTATAAAAACAAAACTTTTATTAAAGTGTAAAAACAAATTCAAAATACGGCGCAAACTACCTGCCTTAACGAACATTATGTATATCCCCAAAATACTATATAAATATGAAGAAAAAAGTGATTTTCATGGTGAGCAGTATTTTACTTTTTTCATGTTCACGAAAAACGGAAGATAAAAACTCCATGCCCAATTTTGTAATTATTATAGCCGATGATTTGGGTTATGGCGATTTATCGTGTTATGGAAGTGCAAAGAATCAAACTCCGAATATCCATTTTTTAGCCTCCGAGGGTGTAAAGTTTACCGATTTTCATTCTAACGGAGCCGTATGTAGTCCAACGCGTGCTTCTTTAATGACAGGAAAATACCAACAGCGAACGGGGGTAGAAGGGGTGGTTACTGCTAAAAGTCATCGACAAGTAGGTTTAAGTCTAGATGAAATTACAATTGCTGAAGAATTAAAGAAGTACAATTACAATTGTAGTATGTATGGGAAATGGCACTTGGGTTACTCAAAAGAATACAATCCCTCATTGCAAGGTTTCGATAATTTTGTAGGCTTTGTTAGCGGTAATGTTGATTATCATGGTCACATCGATCAGGAGGGTTACCTCGACTGGTGGAAAAATACTACTATTGACAACGAAGTTGGCTATTCGACCGATTTGATATCTGAATACGGGGTGAAATTCATCAAAGAGAACAACCCGAAAAAGACGAATAAGCCCTTCTTCTTGTATCTACCTCATGAAGCTCCCCACTACCCTTATCAAAGACGTGTTGATAGCGTATTAAGGGAAGTAGGCATACCGGGTTCGGTACCGGTCAGCAAAGAAAGTATCCCCTCTATTTACAAGGAAATGGTTGAAGTAATGGACGAGGGAGTAGGTAAAATAATAGACGCTTTAAAAGAAACAGGAGTATATGAAAACACAATGATAATTTTCTTATCTGATAACGGGGCTAGCAGCAATGGTAGTAATGGCCTTTTAAGAGGTTTTAAAGGTGGTGTTTATGAGGGGGGAAGTCGTGTGCCGGCCATTGTAAGTTATCCCAATAAAATTAAAAATGGATTAATCAGTAGGCAAACCGTATTGACGATGGACTTGTTACCAACAGTGCTCGATTTTATTGGACAAAAACCTGGTGCCGAAAACGTAGATGGAATAAGCATAAAAGAGAATTTAATAAACCAGACTGCCCTGCCCGAAAGAGATGTATTTTTTGCTTTTAAAAATCAAAGTTTCATAAGAAGTGGTGACTGGAAGTTAGTTCGTATAAAAAGTGAGGACGGAGATAAAATTGAACTTTATGATTTGTCTAATGACTTACAAGAGAATAATGAGATCGGTTCAGATAATCCTGATTTAACGAATAACCTTATTGAGAAGCTTGAAATATGGGAAAAAGAAGTTCGAGAAGGCGTAAAAGTGGTAGCTAAATAAGCCACATCCTCAATAAAATTTATTCGGTTTTCTAAAAGGGCTGCCTTATTCGGTATTTTTTTCTGTCTTCAATTTCGATTATATGAAAGTTCAAAAAAATAGGTAAACTGTTTAGGGCAGATAAAAATAGGTATGTATTATCTACTATATAAAGAACATATGTTCTTTATACCTACGTTGCAGTCAATGGGGTCGGGGGTCAATACGTCCATGGATTTGATTATTTTTTTGAAATCACTGGTGGTTCTGCGACGGTGTCGATGACGAGTGTATCAAGGGTCTACATACGCTCTATATAATTAATCGACTAATTGAAGAAGATAGATACTTAACGGATCTATTATTAATTACTTCAAATCAACTTTCTATCCTTTTCTTCCAACGGTAAAAAGTCTATATCTAAATAAGCGCCACTGGCATTGTCGTCAGTAACTATTTGAGGTTTTCCTTTAATGATTTCAATAGAATTTCGGTGTATGTGTCCTGCAAAAATGCCCAATAGATTGGGAGCGTCAAAAACTTCCTTATGAAAATTAAGTGTTGTTTGCGTATGTCCACTTTCTGGCCATTTAGGACGCCTTTCTATTTCGAAATTAGAATCTGTGGCTGCTCCCCAATTCGGATTTCCACAACCAAAAGAAATTCTCTTACCCGGAGCATACATAGGAATATGAACTAATAAAACCAATGGAATTCCACTAGCCACTTGTTCTTTAAAAAACACCAATTGCTCCTCATTAATTTGGTAGGTAGAATTATCAATTGTCAAGAATCTAACGCCTTTGATATCATAAGACGCCATTAAAGGGTGATTTCCCTGATATAATGGCAGTAATCGCTTTTCAATCCAAGTGTCACGTAAGGTCTCCAAAGCGCCATCCATGCCTTCATAATGCCAATCATGGTTCCCTGCTGTATATACGTAGGGAATACCCGTCTCTTTCAATTTTGATTGTACCCATTCTATTGCCGCCTCTGACGGGAAACTAAAAATATCACCAATCAACGTAATCACATCGGCATTTACTTCTTTTGCAAATGCCAACGCTTGTTCAAAAGCCTCTTCTGGATTTGTTTTTACTCGCGTCTGAAAATGCGTGGTTTGGTTATAGGCTTTCGCCATTCTATTGCTATATTCTTGATAAGGAATTCCTCTTTCATCATCTTTAAACAAATGCGTATCGGCGATGTGAACCACCTTTATTGACTCATTAATTACCTCTGAATAAAAGAACACTTTGTTTTGGTCTTTGGTAGCACAAACTTTAAAAGGTTTCTTATCTCCTTTATTGGTTGTATTTGCACAAGAACTCGTTGTAAGTCCAAGTCCCATTAGGACTGTAGTAGTTTTTCCAAAAAATGATCTACGTTTCATAAAGAGTGGTTAATTCCATAAATATATCGAAATTCTATTTAATTCATTAGAGAAAACAGCATACAACACCAGTAACCGTTGCACAAGAAGTTGACCGGTCACAAAACAGATGAATGTGAGGCTGTCTAAAAACATTTAGGCGGCCTTTTTTATTTGTGGTCTTATGCTAGTTTTGTTTTTTAAAGCAGAGTTATTGAGTTATAGGT